>JABAOC010002899.1_pt1 | contig 29238 bp, 30 predicted proteins | sample 7062161 | NCBI WGS metagenome assembly JABAOC01 (sample SAMN14538625, study PRJNA623070) | marine sediment metagenome | biome: marine biome [ENVO:00000428]; feature: marine pelagic biome [ENVO:01000023]; material: deep marine sediment [ENVO:00002113] | place: India: Gulf of Khambhat ... | reverse complement strand
AATTTTTCATCCTTCTTTAAAGTGCCCAAAATAAGGCCAGGTTTTTTATAGTCTTTTAAACATTCAACATCCTCGTGTATCCGCTGAGGCGTAGCTGAGGCAAAAAGGACAAAATCGCTCTGCAAAATAATATCAGCAAAATTTTCTGCCAGGGGTCTGGTTTTTATAGTATCATAATAGCAACTGGTAGTCAAAGTATCTGATAATTTATCGACCCAATCAAGCTCATTATTCGTGTCAACGACAGCAATTCTTGGTCGTCTCGCTGTGGAGCAATAGAGTTCAACCAAAAACTCTTTCACACCATTTTCACCATCGTATTTTTCTTTTACTCTGTCTTTTTGGGCAGAAAAGATCGCAGATAAATTCCTTGAAATAAGATAAACTTGTTCTTCAATTTGAACCGGTTGAATTTTTAATAAAACCTCAACTTGATCAATAACAGATTCCAATTCTTTATCGTTCAGAACGGAAGCCATTTTCTTTATTCCTTGAATGAGATATTCGACGTGGCTTTCAAAATATGATTTTGCTGAATCAGAAATTTTTTGTCCCGCATAGCCTCCATAATAAAAAATTGTCGGCAATGACCGAACCAGGAGCATGGGAATTCCCCTCACGATATTCGGTTTTCGAACCATATTGTGTCTCCTTTCCGCTTCTTAATGAATTCTGAAATCGTGACTTTCCACAAAGTCTTCCATAAGATACCAAAAATCCTCTATATCAAGGGTCATGATCACGAGATCCCTTCTCCTTCCTCGGATATCGGTCACATGTTTTTTCAGTCGTGCCTCCTGGCGAAAACCCAACCGTTCAAAAGCAGCAATCGCCGATTCCTGATTCTCCGTCATCTCTGCCTGGAGCTTATAAATTTTAGCTTTTAAAGCATGGAAAAATAGTTCTCGCACAAAAATTGTCGCCAAACCCTTTCTCTGATGATCCGGTGCAATCAGCACTCTAACTTCACCGAGATTCCGCTTCCATCCAAATTCGGCTCGAAATAACGTTCCAATGCCGACAATTTTATTATCAACAAATGCCAGAATTGGATAGACATAATCATAATTTAAATTGCCGAATCGACGTTCGACGTTCTTTTTGTCCGTTATATCTACCCGAAGGAATAGTCTATCTGACTCAGGTATCGATTTGTAAAATTCCAGCAATGAATCTTGGTCTTCTTTGACCAATAACCTTAAAGTGACTTTTGTCTCATCTTTTAGTTGTAGGTTTTTTGGGTATTCTGCCATTTCACGCCTCCTTTTGCCGTGCTTCTTTTTTCATGAATTAATTTTTTATCCTGCCTTAATTATAATCGAGCTATGGATTTACTTAAAAATAATGTTAGAAAGCGCTTTTATTTTCAGAAGTGTACTTTAGATTTCATAAATAAAACATCTTAGAAAGGTTGCTTCTCAACGAAATGGAAAGGAGTTTCTTTTATTTGCGATGGTAATTATACACTTTTTTAAGATAATAAATTTTATCACAATGTCAAGAAAATTTTCAAAGAAAATGTTAAGGTGGATTAATGGATAAGGTTGAATTAGTGATTAAATTTTTCAATTCTCCATTGATCCTAGGATCATGATAATTAAATGAAAATAAGAAATGGTATGTTAAAACTGACTTTAAAGATTTAAAATTCCCCTTCCAAGCCCAAACCAGGTTTATCGGGTAAAATCATTCTGCCTTTTTCAACTTTCACCGCTTTGAATGGATCATTGGAGATAAGTAAATTCCCATCGAGATCGGTGTAATCAACTAAAGGACTGATATGGGCTGCTGCAGCAATGGCGCAACTGCTTTCGATCATACAGCCGAGCATGATTTTCATCCCCAACGAGCGTGCCATCCAGATCATGCGTAATGCTTCCTGAATACCACCGCTTTTCATTAATTTAATATTGATGCCATCATAGGCAGTAGCTAATTTGGGAATATCGGCAGCGCTTTTAACGGCTTCATCTGCTATAATCGGCATATTCACTCGATCACGGAGCCATCGTGTTTCTTCCAACATGTAGGAAGGCATTGGCTGCTCGATAAATTCAATCCCCATTTTCTCCAGCCACAGAATCTTTTCCACCGCCTCTTCTTTGGTTGTCCAGCCCTCATTGGCATCGACTCGCAATGGCTTATCCGTTACTTCCCGCACCATTTTCATAATCTCTTCATCGTTGTCCCTACCGACTTTAATCTTGAGAATCGGGAATTCTTCAACCTCTCGAATTTTTTGTTGCATGACTTCTGGTGTATCAATACCAATACTGAAAGTCGTTATCGGAGCTTTTGTTTTATCCAGACCTAAATATTTGTACAATGGGATACCAAGACTTTTACCCACCCAATCCATCATCGCAATATCAATAGCGCACTTAGCTGCTGTTTGCTCTTGAACCAGATCACGAATGGCATAGCCGAGATCAACAAAATGCCAGGGATCAAATTTTTCGACCACAGGAATTCCTTTTTTAATGACTTCCACAGTACTTTGCGGCGTTTCATTGTAGCGAATATTCGGTGCCGCTTCACCAATTCCGAAAACACCGTTTCTTGTATATTTTACAAACACATTATTTTTCACATCAGCAGAATTTCGAGAAATTGTCCAGGTATGAGTCAGATTTAATTGCTTAATTTTATATTCTAACATGGTTCCTCCTGTTGAATCTTTAAGTTCAGCTACTCGACCAAATGGAAAGACGCCAGCGTTTAGCATTCCCAAGCCAGCGACCGCTTTGCCACTGGTTTTCAGAAATTCTTTTCGGGTCATTGACATGATTGAACTCCCCTTAAATTAATTAAACTCTTTTTAAGTTTTAGTCATTTGTAACTTTTTACCTACATCATTCAAAAAACTTAACTTTCAATATCTATTGTCCATAAAAATTGGCTTATTAAGACGAATAAATAGTCCATTAATTAGACTTTTTACGCGGGTGCGCTTTTGAATCTATCCGCTCTGATTCATGAGGATCAGAATTGGTCTCCCGTCCCTTGTCTTCGATTTCCAGCCCGCAGTAGTGACCAACCACATCTACATTGTCATCGAAGTAGTTGATCATTGCCTTTACCAGCGGAATCATACGGGAAACATAGTCCTGGGGAAAGATCCGTGGATCATTGAATGTCCCCCAAGATTTGATCACCCCATCACGAAAATTTCGGTTGATTTGACAAAGCCTGACCTCTAAGGTGGTGCCAGCAGGTAATCCTTTCAGGCAGCGGAATTCACCTTCAGTCAGAATCAAATTGAGATTATAATACGCTGACGGTAAACCAACCAATGCGCCTCTAGCCACTGGCGTTATTGCCTCAATATGAGATAGGTATGTTGAGTTCACTATTTAATATTCTCCTTACTGCCTGCAATCCATTTCGTCGATACTCACTGTAATTCTCATCCCTGGAATTAAAACTATTAAATCTTACCAAGCCATCAGAATGAATGAACTGATCATCACCGATGTAAATTCCCACATGAAAAATGTGATCAATATCCTTCCCAAAAAATAAGAGGTCACCTGGTTTTAAATTTTTTAGCGAATCATCGATGGTCACTTCAACGCCTGATTTGACCTGCATATTAGCATCACGTGGTAATGCAATCCCATTTAGTTTATAGACGGTCTGCGTAAAGCCCGAACAGTCAAAACCTTTGGTGGAACGACCGCCCCATAAATAAGGTATACCAATAAATTGATACGCTGTATTCAAAAGATCATCTGCTGATTTAGACTTTAAACTTTCCCTGAAATCTTCTTCTTTTGTTACAAGATTCGATTGAATATATCCAACCCGACTATCTGGCAATTCCACCTGATACCATTTCTTTTTCAGTCCTCTATTGATCAAAATGCTGCCTTTTACCACATCACTCACCGAGCGAATGCTTTTTGTCGTCGGCTTCTCCCAGAGCTGACCATAATTAGCAGTCACAATTAATTTTTCTCGTTCTCTCCAAGTTTTGATAAAATTTTTATCACCGATTTTTAATGAACTTAATGTCATCCAGCCGATATATTCATCATCAAGCTGGCAGTAAGCCCAAAATTTATCCTCTAATTTTAATTCCCTGACCTCAGTTCCCATCATTGCCTGATCGACGATCTCATAAATTACATCAGGATGACGCCTGAGTTGGGCAACGCTAATCCTCACGACGCCATAGGTATTGTCTTCCAAAGCTGGGTCAGGTAATACCAATAAGCTATCTTCAATTTGATAGTTTGTTTCTGTTTCCAGACGAGATATTAGCTCTGATTTACCCTGGGAAGAAAGTGTCTCACCTGTCAGAATGATTTTTTCTCCCTGTATTCTGGCGTTTACCTCAAATCGAGATATTCTTTTATCAGGGCGATATTTCTGCTTGACTTGTTCAATAATTTGGATCACGGTATCAGGAATCAAGTTCTGTCTCTGAGCAAAACCTGAAGAAAACAGTATCGACAATAGAAAAACAGTTAGGAAATATATTTTTATTTTAAATTCCTTCATTTCAGTATTGCATCTCCATATTATCTTATCATTACAGCGAAGGTTAAACTTTATTAATAAATTTACATCATTCTCTATATTTTTTATACTTCATCCATCTAATATTTCATTACACCCCTCTTCAAATATTCTCCCATCGACAAGCAACGCTATCGCTTATGAATGGCTATAAATCTCGCAATCGACCGATCGTAAGTCCGCTCAATATGATCGGGGAAAAAACAAGCTGGTAATTCTCCTGCTCGATGATGATAGACAAGGCATTCACAACAATAACCTTTCCGACTGCATGGTTCATAGCTACAGTTACATTTCTTCATGTTTGGTTGGTAATTTTTGCAATCCATAAATTTCTCCTTAACTGTTAATCCCATTCACTTATAAAATAAATATTCCTCTGATCACTTTAAGTCTAAAAGTTAGATTAGTTCTTTTTTAAGAAGGATTTATATTCAGGTAACACCAGCTTTTCAGATAATCGTTACTGGATTAAGATCATATTTCTTGCGATACTCACTTTCCCAACCTTCAACCGATAATAATATATCCCGCTTGATACTTTCTGCTGGGCATCATCAGTGCCATCCCAGAGTAAAGTGTGTAATCCGCCTGCCTGAGATGATGATACTAACGTTTTTATTCGTTCCCCAATAAAATTAAAAATCGCTACTTCAACTTGTTGAAAACCACCTTGAGAAGGTAGTTGATATTGAATCGTCGTGGTCGAATTAAAAGGATTCGGGTAATTCTGGAAAAGTTGATATTCATCAGGAACATTTTCATCTAACTTTTCAACAGATGTGTTAACCCCAAAGAAATTCACGATCCTTTCCATTACTTTATTTCTATCTGCTTCGGGATAGATCGTTTCAAAGGGGAAGCCGAAATAAACCAGTTTCCCAGTTGTGGAACTATTACCAAATGTCCCTTCGTATTGAACACCTGCATAATAAGAAGTACCGTCATAATTTAAACCTACCCGGCTGCCACCAAACGGTTCGATACAATCAGGCCAATCCACATCATAAGTGCCATGCGTTCCGTTATCGAACCTTAGACCAGACAACCCTTCAAAAATAGAACCAGGCACGCCGCTAAATTGATAAACATTTGCATCATCTGCGACATATTGTGCTTTTAAATAATTTTGATAAAAAAATAATCCATTATTGTAATATTCTAAATCCCATCCGATCTCAGCACCAGAAACAAATAGATTTCCTCCGTTTTCTAAATAGGTCATCACAGATGCTTGCTCTTGCTGCGTAAAAGTATGGTCAGCAGTCGATTCTTCACCCAGAATCCAGATGACCATGCCATATTTTCTCAAATCAACCTGATTCTGACTTACAGCTTCGTTACAGCACGAATCAAAACTCAACTGTGAACGATCCAATGATTTTGCATATTGGATGATATAGTTTTTTGTGTTTGCACCTGTGGACATCCGATCAAATCCGTTTACAATCAATATTGGAGAGGTTTGTGCGGATACTCGCGTTGCTAAAACTTCGCTCATAATTCCGATTTCACCCTGATCGTTTTTGCCCATGACTCGGAAATAGTAAGTTTTTCCTTCAGGGAGATTGTTATAGGTCTGAGATAGTTCCGAAGTTTCACCCAGATCCGAAAATGTGATACCATCGGTGCTGAAATAAATCTGATACCGTGTGGCATTGGCAATGGCATTCCAGTTCAATTTAATCTGAAAGTTTCCAGGATTTTCGACACGGAATTGTGGGGCAGCAATCATGAGCTCATTAAATCGCATTGGAGTATAGTCCCCCCAATTGACAGTTCGGTGGACACATTTGGTAGCGCTGCCTGATGCTTCATAAACAATGGGACGACCATCGGGCGCACGTTGGTCGAACAATCGAACATGGCTTCCAGGTTTATTCAGGATATCACCCATTAAAAGATCGATACGGGCAATTTCGGTTGAATAATTTGGCAAGCTGCGAGTGCTCTGGCGAGAAATTTCCCAGCAACGGGAGACAAGCGCAGAACAGTCTATACCTGTTGCCCACCAGGGAGTGCCACCGGCAGCAGTATAATGTGTTAAATGGGACCCTGCACCATCGCCCTTGGCAATGCGATCTAAAAATGTAGGGACATTATCGTTTCCGCCATAGGAATAGGCTTCACCAGTATACCAGCCAACTGAAAAGTCACACGGTCGATTGCCATATTGGAGGTACTCAGAATGATTAATATTTTTTTCTGAACAGTACCACTCAACCTCAATGTATGGTTTTGCATTTTCAATAATTTTATCTCTTGTAATCTGAGCCTTCAATAAGCTAAACCATAATAAAAAAATCATCAAAAAAAAGTTATTAATTTTTCTCATAATCCCTTACCTACTTCTGCTCCTGCCATCGAATTACAGCAAAACCTTCCGGTTTGATTTCTAAAAAATAAATAGTTCCCTCTTTATCAATAGTAATAGGTTTGTATGGGGCAACTATATTTTCATTTTGAATTTGAATTGAATTGAGGACGACTCCATTTCTATCTAATTTATCAACTTCGTAATAGGGCTTTCCATCAGCACTAAACAGTTCTTTTCGGAGATAGATATGCCCCCTTTCATCGGTGTTTAAGAAGATGAGTGAACCTAATTCATCGACAGTGGTGATGGTAATCGTTTCTGTTTTACTGACGTTTCGATCATCTATTAATAAATAACCTCGATGCGAGTCGATCCACCGGGTTCGGAATCGGAATTCAGGAATTCGACCACTAATCCCCTGTTCCACAGACTGGAATTGTACAGTTGGAGACTTCACATCGACTCGATATTGCATCTGTTTGATGGTTTGGACGAAAATTTTATGATCACTAATTCGCAATCCATCGACAAGATCGATTTTCCTGTTGATAGGTATCTTCTCAATTAATTTTCCATCTCGATTGTATGCTTCAATCAGATAATCGTAAGGCGCCAATAAAACGATTCGATCTCCTTCAAATTGGATGTCAAAGGCACGGGAAGAAATGGCAAACTTTCCGATCCATTTGCCATTTGCCGAGTACGATTGAACTCGCCTATTAACAGGATCGAGAATGACTAAATCTCTATTTTCAGCAACAGTCAACGCCTGGGGACAATTCCCCTCGGCTTCAAGCACCAAACCGAATTCGCCATCGGCACTGCCCCAGTTGGCTTGGATAACTTTGGTGGATAGGTAATCCCCCGCAAAAATAACTGTGGCAAAAATAATAGTTATAAGATAAGTTAGAATACTCAGGTAACGTTTCATTGTAATGATCCTTTATAGATAAATTTACTCATGATTAAAGTAACATATTTTATTAAAAAATTCAAGGTATTTTTATAACCAGCAGGATCAATTTAATATGCTCATACGATTCAAATAGCCATAAAAAATCATAACCAAAATTTTTCATTGACAAGTTATTAATTTATTTTTATATTAGAAAATATTTTTATATAAAGTATCATTATTTATCCTAATTTGACTTATTCGTATGAAATACGACAGCGGTATTTATTTTGATAAATTACCTCAAGAAATCCAGGTACAGTTACACCGACTTGGGATGGAACGCTCTGATGTGAAAGTTGCCATTCGCAGTGATCTGGATTTATCTGGTAGTCTGCAACAAAGCTGGCTGCTCGTTACTGGTGAGTCCATATTAGCCATCACGCCTCAAAAGACGGATGGCGAGCACATTATCGGACCTTATGCGATAAGCTCGCTGCAAAAAGTCCGCATCTTCAAAGGCGTTGGCAGCAGTTTCCTTCAGGTGCGGATTCAAAACTTCTTCATCAATATCATCCGCTTCAGCAATGCACGTCGGGAAGAGTTCAATCGTGCGAGAATTTATCTGGAAGATCTTCTGGAAAAGCAAACTGTTCCATTAGATATTTTCAAGAAAAAGAATCCCTGGTTCTGTGATGAATGTGGCTTAGCCTTACCCTCCCGCCAAGCGGTTTGTCTCCGCTGCACTCATCAGGGTGGATTATTGAAAAGAACCTTGAAGATGATGCAGCCCTATCAATTGTATGTTATACTTTTATTGGTGATGATGCTATGCGGTGTTGCGCTGGATCTGATGCCCCCTTATCTGACACGAATTCTTGTCGATGATGTCCTGACGACCAAACATCATACGAATTGGCTATTGTGGCTTGTGCTGGCATTAGCTGGCGCAGCGCTCATGCGGGCACTTTTAAATATCATTATCGGTCGCACCAGCACCTATATCGGAACTAGAATCACTTATGAACTCCGACGCCAACTCCAACAAAAACTGACGGAACTCTCAGTAGATTTTTATGACCGGACCCCAGTCGGAAGTCTGATGACCCGTTTGCTCCATGACGTAGATTATTTCCATGGTTTCGTACAACAGGTCGCTTCAGGATTTCTGGTCAACCTGTTTCTGATCGTGGGCATCGGTTTTATGTTGTTCAGTCTAAATGTAAAATTGGCCCTCTTCGTTCTGATTCCTGTCCCATTCGTAATTGCTGGGACCTGGTTTTTCTGGCATACCATTTATCCTCGCTATTATCGTTATTGGGATAGCCAGTCAAAATTAGCAGCGTTATTAAATGGCGTGCTATCGGGAATACGAACGGTTAAAGCTTTTGCTCAGGAGAAACGAGAGCACCAGCGTTTTGATAACGTGGGAGGCAATCTTCGAGATGCTCGACGGGCGGTTGATCGAAGTTCTGCTACTTTCTTTCCCATTTTTGGCTATGCCTTTGGACTTGGTGGATTGATCATCTGGTATGCTGGGGGGAAAAATGTGTTGAGTGAACACATCACGCTTGGAACGTTGATGGCATTTCTGGGCTATTTGGGAATGTTCTACGGTCCAATTTCAGCGCTAACTATGTTCTCCAACTGGCTGACAGGTTTTTTAACTGCTGGACAACGGATCTTCGAGATTTTAGACACCGACGTTGCCCTGAAGCAGTCTGAAAAACCAGTTATTCTAAAGCAGGTCAGAGGTCAGATTAAATTCAGAAATGTCACTTTTGGCTATGATCCTTACGATCCTGTTTTAACCGACATTTCATTTACGATTGAGCCAGGGCAATTAGTTGGTATTGTTGGCAAGAGCGGCTCTGGAAAAACGACGCTGGTTAATTTGATCTGTCGCTTTTACGATCCTCAACAGGGGCAGGTTTTAATCGACAGTATCGATGTCCGAGAGATGTCCAATCAGGAGTTACGTCGGCATGTGGGATTGGTGCTGCAGGAACCATTTTTATTTCGAGCGACCATTGCGGAAAACATCGCCTATGGTGAACCAAACGCCACTCCCAGCAATATTATCGATGCTGCTAAAGCTGCCAATGCCCATAAATTTATATTAAAACAGCCTGGTGGCTATGATACTCGATTGGGCGAACGAGGAGCAGGCCTTTCCGGTGGCGAAAAACAGCGTGTTAGCATTGCACGAGCTTTACTGTGCGATCCCAGTATTTTAATTCTGGATGAAGCAACATCCTCGGTCGATACAGAATCCGAGCAACAGATTCAAGAAGCCTTAGCTATTCTTTGCAAAGGACGAACGACTATTGCCATTGCGCATCGGCTATCAACACTTAGAGGCGCTGATATCATCTACGTTTTGGATGACGGACAGATTGCCGAATCCGGAAGTCATGAACAATTAATGGCAAAAGAGGGAATTTATCATAAATTAGTGGTGATCCAAACCCGACTAACAAGACTGGAGGAATGACGTATTTAATCTTTGGATTTAATTGACGAATAAGAAAAATATACTAAAAAAATTGAACGATAAACTCTATTAAATCTCATTACCATCTATGTCAAAATTTTCTATTTCAAGATGTGGAGTGAAAAATGGAATCAATGACATTAATAAAACGGCCCAGTTTAAGAGATGTTGGAGTTAGATATTTAACACCTGAAAATACACATCTTTTCATTGGAACTTTAGGTTCTTTGCACTGTATTGTCGATGATAAAGAAGCGTATGCTAATGTCTATTGCCTGCTGACTTTTCCTATCAGTTATCCACAAAACTATATTTCAGTTTGTTATTCCGATGATGAAGGGAAAGAACAAGAAATTGGGGTTATCGAGGCATTAGACGACTTTCCTGAGGAAGCGCAAAAGCTGGTGCAACAAAGTCTTGCACGGCAATATTTCGAACAAGTCATTCGTCGGATCTATGATACCAGATGGGAATATGGATTGATCTTCTTCGATGTAGAAACGGATAGTGGACGCAAACATTTCAGCATGCGGTGGCAGCACGATAAAGCACTTGAGTATGGACGAAATGGAAAAGTATTGCTTGATACTTTTAATAATAGATATGTCATCCCTTCAGTGCCCGACCTTCCTGGGGCGGATCGCAATCGGTTGATGCGATTTATTTATTGGTAGATAAAACATATATCAAGAGGTATGAAATGAATCAAAAAATCAAAGAATCGATCATTGATACAATAAGATTTGATCTCTGGCAAAAACTTATCAGAGATGAAGAAAAAGTGTATCATAAAACAATTGAGATCTATAATTATGGGATTTTAGTAGACGAAGAACTAATAACAACACTTCTAAATGAAAAAAATGCAGAAGATTTTCATCGTCCAGATTTATTGATCTTTTTTCGTGGAGAAGGTTTTTCAATTTATATTGAAGACACGAGTATTAATGAATTCGGTGAGCATGAAGATCCGAATGCAACTCATATCATCGTTTCTTCAAAAGGCAAAATTAATTGTATTAATAGAAGAAATACCACGACGGAAAATTATTTTTTTGGCGAACTATCGAACGCATTGGCTTCCATGATTTAAGGATGGCTTCTTTTCTAATATTCAATTCTTTGTTAACTCTGTGTCGTCTTTGCGTGCTCTGAGGTTTATATTATGAATTAAAATTACTCTACTTTTATGGATTTGGTATAAAGATTTTTTTGCTTCACAGTAGTCGCAATTTGGTAACGCGAGGATTGATAATTACCTCTTCGTTTTCAAAGTCCAGCTTAAAGCGCCATTTCTGCATCGTATAAGCACCAATAATGACCTCTTCTGAAAGGTCGGGAATTACCATAAACTCGTCAGAAAAACGATAGCCATTAAGAAAGAAATCAAGCCTCACTGCTTCTTTAGCGATACTGCTTCGTTTCTTTTCAGCAGTTTCAAATTTCAGAGGGATTGGAATTCTCTCTAAAGTTGCTAATCTTTCTGCCAGCTCTCGTTTAATACAGGAATAGGTGGCACCACTGTCAAATAAGCCTTCCAGTTCCTCCTCTCCTTTTGAGCCAACAAGTTTTAATTTCTTGGCTATAATTGCCATTTCATAACCTTTTAATTTAACTTTTTATTTTATGGTTCATTTCGAGATAAAATATAGAAAAATTTAACCGCATTGTCAATGCAAAAGTTTGCCGCAGGTGGGAATTCATCGTGCACCGATATAGAGACTTTCATAAATTTATATTACTTCCAATTGCTCTAAAGAAAATTTACTTGACAAGATAGGTTTTTGTTTTTATATTTAAATATAGATTACACATTCTCCTGAATTGGATTTAACAAAATGAACTTTGACTTAGAAAAGCTGAAACCGGCATTAAACGATTCCCCAGAAGGTGCTGCTGCCTACCTTTTTGGTTTTGCAGCTAAAAATGAGCCAGTCGTGAATGATCTCGACATTCTCATCCTGCTTTACCCATATAATAATCAGGATCACGCTTTTTTCGAACTATCATACCGAATTGGTCAATCACAGAATTTAAGTGCCGATAAAGTGGATGTGATATTTTTTGATATAAATAATGAAATTGATAGCATTATTGATTCCATAAAATCAGAAAATTCTCGATAAATTTGCTATGATAGCTTTTAAATTTTTTTATTTAATACTTATTATGGAGCAATAAATCTAAATGAAAGCGATGGTCTTAACAAAAATGACCGATCTCATTCAAAATAAAAATCCTCTTGAATACATTGAAATGCCAGAGCCAATCCCCAAGGAAAAAGAAATCTTAATTAAAGTCTCCACCTGTGGCGTCTGTCATACCGAACTCGATGAAATTGAAGGCCGAACGCCTCCCTCAACTTTTCCGATGGTGCTCGGTCATCAAGTTGTGGGAAAGGTAGTCGAGACTGGAAAACATACCTCCAGGTATAAAATTGACGATCGAGTCGGGATTGCCTGGATTTTTTCAGCATGTGGGAAATGTGAATTTTGTCAATCGGGAAATGAAAATTTGTGTCCCGATTTTAAGGCGACAGGGAGAGATGCTTTTGGCGGCTATGCTGAATTCATGACGGTTCCAGAAGATTTTGCCTATCCAATTCCAGATGTGTTTTCGGATTCTGAAGCTGCTCCGTTGCTTTGTGCAGGTGCCATCGGTTATCGATCATTGAGCCTGACCAATATGGAAGATGGACAAGGTCTTGGATTGACAGGCTTTGGCGCTTCAGCACATCTTGTTTTGATGATGGCAAAATATAAATTCCCCAATTCCAAATTCTATGTTTTTGCCAGAAGTGGAAAGGAGAGGGAATTTGCAGTAGAACTCGGCGCTGAATGGGCAGGTGATACTGAAGATGAACCACCAGAAAAACTTAATTGCATCATCGATACGACACCCGTCTGGAAACCGATTGTTGAGGCGATGAAAAACCTGAAACCTGGCGGCAGATTGGTTATTAATGCGATTCGAAAAGAGGAAATTGATAAAGATTACTTGTTGAACATAGATTATCCAAAACATGTCTGGATGGAAAAAGAAATAAAGAGTGTCGCTAATGTTGCCAGGAATGATGTCAACGAATTCTTAAAACTGGCTGCTGAAATACCTATAAAACCTGAATTTCAAGAATATAAATTAGAGGAGGCGAATCAGGCTTTAGTAGAACTTAAGGAACGAAAAATCCGCGGTGCGAAAATCCTAATGATAAATTAAAAAATACCTTGACATTTAACTAAAATTTTGTTACAATTGTTAAAACAATTTAAATAAAACTATCTACTCATTAAAAGGAGGAATCTTATGGCTACAGGACGCGGAACGGTCAATAAGGCAATTCTTTTAGGCCGATTAGGCAGGGATCCTGAATTACGTTACACTCCCAGTGGAGCGGCGGTAGCAACTTTAAGTTTAGCTACCAATCTTGTCTGGAAAGATCAGGAGGGTAACCAAAAAGAATCCACTGAATGGCATCGTGTTGTGGTTTGGAGAAAATTGGCTGAAGTTGCTGGTAATTATTTGAAAAAGGGAAGTCTTGTTTATATCGAAGGTAGATTACAAACTCGATCATGGAACGATAAAAACAATGTAACCCGTTACACCACAGAGGTAATTGCCGACAATTTAACAATGGTCGGTCCTAAAATGGAACGAGCCGAAGAACCAATAGAAATGCCGCCACCAGCGGAAGACTTAGGACCGATGGAGACAGATCAAGTACCTGAACCTTCTGAGGACGATCTTCCTTTTTAATATCTGTGGTTACTTTATAAAGACTATAAATCACTAATTACACAAACTCTCACTACTTTGTTCATTTTTCATGTAATTGGTGAAATCCGTGGTTTTTATATTCGACTTAAATCTTCAGTCAAAAGCAGTATATTTTAGAAATCCGAGAATATTACGTTCTCGGATTTTTTTATCAAAATTGTTGCCTTTAAAAAATATTTTCATATATTATAACTCTATATTGATCTTAAAATTCTTTAACGACTGATGACGACTGAACAATTAATAAAAGAAGCCCTTAACACAAAAGCATCGGCCCAGGCGCAATTTTCAAAATTTAAGGTAGGATCTGTCTTAGTCACAGCGGACGATCGTCTCTACCGCGGTTGTAATATAGAAATAAGTTCGTTTGGTCTTACAATTTGTGCCGAACGTGTGGCTATTTATAAAGCAGTATCAGAAGGCGAAAAACATTTTAAATCAATTTTTATCGCATCAGATTCAGATAAATTTACTCCGCCTTGTGGGGCTTGTCGACAGGTGTTGTGGGAACTTGCTGGTAATATTGAGGTGTTTATGATTAATCGTTTTGGTCTTTATCAAAAGAATTTAATGCAAGAATTGCTCCCTTATGGATTCGATAAATCTTACCTAACTTAACAATTGAAAATGAAGCCTCATATTTTAATTGGAATTGCTGGGGGATCTGGTTCTGGTAAAACGCTGGTGGCTCAGCGCATTTTTGATGAGTTGGGTTCTGACAAAGTCGTTATCATTCAACAAGATTCTTATTATAAAAATTTGAGCCATTTAACCTTAGGAGAACGAAAAAAACAAAACTTCGATCATCCCGATGCATTTGATCATAAGCTGTTAATTTCTCATCTCAAGGATTTGCTCGCTGGAAAATACATCGATCAACCAGTTTATGATTATTCGATTCATTCACGGACAAAAGAAACAAAACGAATTGGGGAACACATAATCCTTGTTCTCGAAGGCATTTTAATTTTACATGATCCGGAAATCCGAAAGTTAATGGATATTAAAATTTACGTGGATACAGACGATGATATCCGTTTAATTCGTCGCATTCGGCGTGATGTGAATGAACGACGTCGAAGTTTGGAATCTATTTTGGACCAATATGAAAACAGTGTTCGTCCAATGCATCGACAATTTATTGAACCGACGAAAAGGTATGCCGATATTATTATTCCTGAAGGGGGGTATAATTGGGTAGCAATTGATTTACTAAAAACAAAAATTAAGGTATTGTTGGCAGAACGCGGGTATTGAATTTGTTTTGAGGAAAGAAAGACTAAATTTTTTATTTTTTAGGGACACTTTTTTGACTTACTGTAGCAGTTGTTGTGGTCATGTCACCATAATTTAGTTTTTTCGAAATATCTAAAAAATCCTCTGAAATTAGCTTTAACTAGTTTAACTTCTCTTCTGGAAAAATAGAATTAATCCTTGCCACGTTGAGGAGAAAGATTACATGCTGGAAGTGATTACAGGTGCAATGGAAGCAGGAAAGACATGGCTGCTTTACAAACGAATCAGCGATGCAAATTTAATGGGTAAAAAGGTTCAGGTCTTTGCCTTCCCTGTTCATGAAGGCAAAGTTGTTTCCAGGATCGGCTTTAAAAGTGAAGCCATCACCGTACCAACGGTTGCAGAAATTGAATCAGCACTGGAACCAGATACGGAGACAATTGCAATCGATGACGCCCAATTGTTTGAAGAAGAAGATCTCATTCATTTCTGTAATAAATACCGGACTAAAATTGATATTATCATTGCTGGTGTTCAACTTAACTGCTTCAATGAAAAATTTGGTGCCATGGTGGAATTAATGGGTCGGGCTGAAAAAGTAACTGTCCTTCTGGCTGTGTGTGAAAATTGTAAACAGCAAAGCGCCATTATTTCCCAGCGTTACCGTGACCGTGAACATACAATTGCGATAACCAAAGACGACCCAAGAATTGAATTAAGAAAAGAATTTTATGCGCCGGTCTGCTGGAGTTGTTATCAACCTCCAGTATAAATTCATTGCGGATTGCAGGTTGTGGATTTCGGATTTAAGAGCTTATTTAAGACCAATCCTTTGAGTATTAAGTGATACTTAAATTCTACTCTTTAACGAATACAATTACTTTATTTGAATAAGCGAATCAAAGAGAAGTGAAATCATAAAATTAAAATATAAGTTGAAGTTTTATCATCAATTGGAATTCTTTGAAACAGAATATTAATCAAAGATAGAGGAGAACAACAAACGTGTTACAAAAAATCATTTCCTTTTTTGGTATTTTTGTATTATTAGGACTGGCATGGCTTCTTTCTAACAATAAGAAAAAAATTAACTTTCGTATCGTTATTTGGGGACTTCTCTTACAACTTACCTTTGCTATCATCATATTAAAAACAGAGCCAGGGCAGGCGATATTTTTCTTCGCTCGGGCGTTTATTACAAAACTTTTAAGTTTCACCGACGCTGGTGCTTCGTTCCTATTTGGAAACCTTTATTTGGGTAATACCGATATTGTGCAACAAGTCGGAGGTACTGGTCCTTTCCAATTAATGGATAGTGCATCCGGGCAATTTGTCGATATTGGTATTATCTTTGCGTTTCATATTTTACCCACTATTATTTTTTTTGCGTCACTGATGGGTGTCCTATATCATTTGGGTATTATGCAGAAAGTTGTTCAATTTATGGCCTGGATTATGGCGAAAACGATGGGCACCAGTGGTGCAGAATCATTATCAGCAGCAGGAAATATATTCGTTGGTCAAACAGAGGCCCCACTTTTAATCAGGCCTTATGTGCCTGAAATGACGCGGTCAGAATTGATGGCAATCATGGTCGGCGGCTTTGCAACGATTGCTGGAGGCGTCATGGCTGCTTATGTCCGCTTCGGCGTTGACGCGGGACATTTAATGGCTGCTAGCGTTATGTCAGCGCCAGCAGCATTGGTAGTTGCTAAAATCATTTATCCTGAAACAGAGGAGTCCAAAACTAAAGGTATTGTTAAGCTTGCGGTCGAAAAAAAGACGGCCAATGTAATTGATGCCGCCGCCAGCGGAGCAGCAGATGGGTTAAGATTGGCCCTGAACGTTGGTGCCATGTTAATGGCGTTTATTGCGTTGATTGCAATGATCGACTTTGGTCTTGGAAAATTGGATGACATTATTAATTTTATCACCTTCAATCATACTCATTTCGAGTGGAATTTGAGCTTGAAAAAATTTTTCGGTTTTATTTTCTCACCATTAGCTTTCGTCATGGGAGTCGATCCAAAAGATATTTTCCAATTTGGAAATTTGTTAGGGACAAAAATTTCAATTAATGAATTAGTGGCATATTTAGAATTAACCAAATTGAAAGAAGTCATATCTGAAAGGTCTTTTATTATCGGAACTTATGCACTATGTGGTTTTGCCAATTTCGGCTCAATCGCGATTCAAATTGGAGGTATTGGAGGCATCGCTCCCAACCGCAGAAGTGATCTGGCAAAGATCGGATTAAAAGCAATGTTTGGCGGGGCCATTGCTTCATGGTTAACGGCTACAATTGCCGGCATTCTTCTTTAAGACATGCGTTATTTAACTATTTAGTAGTATGAAGATCAGTTAATTATTTTAAAAAGTATTGGACAGGATTTTCAGAATAAACTCTTTTTAACTAAAGAGTTACATAGCATTAAATATATCTAAATGGAACAACAAAAATTAAAAGAATCGATCCAATTTCTGGAAAGTCGAATTAAGCTTAAACCATCGGTAGCTATTATCCTTGGGTCCGGGCTTGGTTCATTTGCCGAGGAATTGGCTAACAAAGAAATTATCGATTGTAAAGATATCCCTCATCATCCAGTACCTCGAGTATCTGGTCATGAGGGCGTTTGGGTCGTTGGATATCTAGAACATATTCCCATTTTAGCGTTGAAAGGACGGGTACACACTTACGAAGGATATTTTGTCAGACAGGCGACATATCCAATTCGACTTATAGCCCAATTAGGCGTCAATAAGGTAGTCGTTACCAATGCAGCTGGAGGCATAAATCAATCTTTTAAAATCGGCGATCTAATGGTTATCAAAGATCACATCAATTTATTATTTGACAGTCCTTTAATTGGCGATAATTCACTCTCGGCCGAAAAACGATTTATTGATTTGTCTCAAGCTTACGATCCTAAATATATCCAGGAAGCTGTACAGGTTGGACGATCATTAAATATTGAATTAAGAACAGGTGTACTCATCTGCTTTAAAGGACCATCGTACGAAACAGCCGCCGAAATTAAAATGGCAAGGATTTTAGGGGCAGATGCCGGTACTATGTCAACCGTGCCAGAAGTTATTGCTGCCAGTCAATTAAAGATGCGAGTTTTAGGAATATCATGCATCACAAATATGGCTACTGGAATTACTGATAAAAAATTAAGTCATGAAGAAGTAACAGAAACAGCTAATCGAATAAAAGACAAATTTGTCCTGTTAATGAAAGAGATTTTAAAACAACTTTCGGACTGGTAATCCGTTTTAATATATAGCGACACAAAGCTGCAATTAATAATATACAAATTTTCAGCTTTTTATAAACCGCAGATAGCACAAAACGCAGCGTTGCTTTTATTAAATTATTTTCTCTGCGTTCTCTGAGAATTGTGCGGTGAAACTCGTTAAACATTTATCGTAAACTAGCAAAGATTTGATTGACAATATGGTCTTGAGATATTAATGACGTCATTAATGTTATAACCAAAATATAATTAAATCTCAATTATGAAAAACACAAAATATAGCAGCGATTATTATAATATACCCAATAAATGGATAATCCTTTATTTAAAGCTGTGGAAAGCATATCTTCGGATAAGAAAAACCTTTATCTTATTGGAAATCAAATGGAAAAGAATTAAGGCGTTCTATATTTTAAAACTTTACTTAAACTATCCTTCTTCATGGAAAAGTCGAATTGCACTTTTAGAACACAATAAACGATATGAAGAAGCTATTGAATTATGTCATAAAAAATTAAGTAAAAAGAAAAGCATAAATTCAAAAGAATTGGCTGAAATTTATGAAATAATTGGACGAAATCAGCGGAATTTAAATCTAATAGATGAAGCGTACAATTCTTTCCAAATCGCTCAAAAATTAAACTCAGGATCGCCCTCTTTATGTTACGAAATTGGCCTGATTCACTTTATCAAACGGAATTATCCTTTGGCAAGACGATCGATGGAAATAGCCATCAAAAAAGGTTATGATACCGCTCCGCTTCGCATTCATCTTGGGAAAGTATATTATCAAATGGGAATGCTTGACCAGGCTGAGGATTGTTTTAATCGAGTCCTTTGTGTTTATCCTCATGAAGGTAGTCTTTATTTTCTATTAGGAATTGTTTATAAAAGCAAAATAGAATATCAGTTAGCGATTAAAGCTTTTAAAAATGCGATAGAATTTGGCAGCGATCAAAAAGAAGAACATCTTGGCTTGGCTGAAATTTATACTCGATTAGGATATTTGCAAGAAGCAATTAAAGAATATAGACGTATTATCGAATTTGAACCGAATAACTTCATTGCGCACTATTTTTTAGGATGGATATATGAGATTCAAGGGTTGGAAGATGAAGCCATTCAAGAATACATTTTAGCAAATAAAATTAATCCAAATGATGGCGACACAAAACAAAGGCTTACTCAACTTCTTGCCTCGCCTGTGACTATGGAGGAACTTTAATATTATATACTACTGTAAACATTGCTAAAAATATAAAGATATCGATTGCTCACTGTGTTATTATTGTTCAGGAATTTTATCATACTAATGCTGTCCATATTATCCCAATCATTTAAAACTTCAAGAATTAAATAAGGGAGTTAGAAAAAATTAAACTGATGCAACTGAATAAACTAATAAAAACCGCGCGAGGGGATTTCCCTGTCGATTTAGTACTAAAAAATGTAAATTATATAAATGTTGTCTCTGGTGAAATTTATTCTACAGATATTGCAATAAATGAGCAATTAGTAATCGGAATAGGAAATAATTATGATGCTGAGAAAATAATCGACTTAACCGGGCTATATGCCTGTCCCGGTTTTATAGACGGGCATGTTCATATTGAGAGTTCAATGGTTACTGTGTCTCAGTTCGCCCGGGCCGTCGTCCCTTTGGGAACAACTTCAGTTATCGCTGATCCCCATGAAATTGCAAACGTTTTGGGATATGAAGGCATCCGTTTCATGATGGAATCGGCCAAGTACAATCCATTGAATGTTTTTTTCACATTACCTTCCTGTGTCCCCTCCACAAAATTAGAAACAGCCGGATCTCAGTTGCGGGCTTTCGATATTTTTCCTTTTTTACGAGAAAAATGGGTTGTCGGTTTAGGTGAAATGATGAACTTCCCTGGCGTTATCAATGGTGATGAAGAGGTTTTGGATAAAATAAAAATTTCTTCAGAAAAACGAATCGATGGACACGCACCAGGGGTGAGTGGGAAAAATTTAAGTGCCTATATTGCGGCTGGTATTTCCTCAGATCATGAATCAACAACGCCTGAGGAAGCACTGGAAAAATTACGGTTGGGAATGTACGTTATGATCAGAGAGGGTACAGGGACAAAGAATCTTCGTGATCTTCTGAAAATGGTAACTCCTGAAAATAGTCGTCGTTGCATTTTTTGTACTGACGATCGTCATCCGCATGACATTCTGGGTGAAGGACATATTAACTTTATGATCAAAACATCCATTGAATACGGTCTCGATCCGATTTCAGCTATTCGTATGGCTACTTTAAATGCTTCTGAATATTATAACTTGCGTAAGCTTGGATTTTTATCACCTGGTAATTTCGCTGATGTTGTAATCATTGAAGATTTAAAAAAATTTAACATTAAAATGGTCTTTAAAAATGGTCAACTGATTGCAGAAAACGGTAAGATGCAATATCAATCATCTTTTAAACCGGATGTAAAGATCCGAAGCTCCGTAAATATTAAATGGTTAGAGGGAGATGAATTTAAGATTCCAGCCAGAGGTAACAAATGCAGAGTGATTGGATTAATTAAAGATCAAATTGTTACAGAAGCACTGGAAGATATTCCCAAAATTGAAAATGGATTTGTCGTATCCGATCCAGAGCGTGACCTGTTAAGATGCTATGTCGTAGAACGACATCATGCTTCGGGCAACATTGGAAAAGGCCTGGTGAGGGGATTTGGCTTAAAAAAAGGCGCTATTGCCTCATCTATCAGCCATGATTCTCATAATATTGTTGCTGTTGGGATTGGAGATGAAGATATCTTCAAAGCAGTAACTCAGATTAATAAAATGGGAGGGGGACTGGCGATAACTTGTGATGGCAAGTTATTAGATGCTCTGGAACTCCCAATCGCTGGACTCATGTCTACTGAGCCACTGGAAGTTGTTAATGAAAACCTTCAGCGTTTAAATCAAAAAACCAGGCAATTAGGTTGCCTGTTAGCTGATCCTTTTATGACCGTTTCATTTTTGGCATTACCAGTTATTCCAAAATTAAAGATTACCGATCTAGGACTTGTTAATGTAGATAAATTCCATTTTGTTGATTTATTTATTTAAAAAAGGATGCGAGTTTTTTTCTCGTCGTGTAATTACACACATCACCATTGATGACCGAGAAGGTGTAACAAATCAACTGAAAGAAAAAATTATATAAGGGAAAAATGCATAAAATGGATGAGGCGTTTATTATTGTTTTCATTACCGCAGCCAACAAAGTGGAGGCGGAACAAATCGGGAAGTTCTTAGTAGAAAAGAAGTTAGCAGCATGTTGCAATATCATCAACTCTATTCTTTCGATATTTCACTGGGAAGAGAAAACCTGTCACGAGAGCGAAGTGCTTCTCATTATAAAAACCGTTAAAAACAGATTCAACGACATCATCATAGAGGTGAAAAAATTGCACAGTTATGAAACTCCTGAAATTATAGCATTGCCCATTGTTGCAGGATCGGAAGACTATTTAAATTGGATTAAAAAAGAAACTGCTATTTTAAAGTAAATGGAACTAACTATACTGGGTTCTGGTTGCGGAATCCCTTCTCTGCAAAGAGGTGCGCCGGGATATTTAATCGTTATAAATAATGAACCATTGGTTTTCGATAGCGGCTGTGGTACACTATTGCGGCTTCTGAACGTCGGAATAGATTATAAGGAATTAAATCATGTATTTTACACACACATGCATTCAGATCATACAGCGGATTTAATTCCGTTGATTCAGGCGCTTCGGACGACGCCTAATTACCAGAGAAGTAATAAATTAAATCTTTATGGTCCAAAAGGATTCACCGATTTTGTCCAGATATTGGCTCAAGCTTTTGGTACCTGGCTATTAGACCCAAATTTTCCACTGCAAATTCATGAATTAAACCGGGATCGATTAAAGTTCGACGGATGGACCATTAATACTGCTCCATTACAGCACAGTCATGCAGCAATCGGATATCGAATCGAATCCAGGGAAGGAAATTCAATAGTCTATTCTGGAGATACAGATTATTGTCATGAAATCATTGAATTAGCAAAGAATGCGAATATATTAATCTTAGAATGTTCTTTTCCTGATACTAAAAAAATGTCTGGCCATTTGATACCCAGTGAGGCTGCTGAGGTCGCAGCAAAAGCAAGGTGCGAGCATTTGATATTGACACATTTTTATCCACCTTATGAAGAACTGGAAACAGACATCCTAATTAAAGTCCACAAAATTTTCACTGGTAAAATATCAATTGCAAATGATTATATGAAACTAAAAATTTGAGAAATAAGTGCTTCTCATCAATGCATACATATTTCGAAAACACCTGATTAAATTTTCATTCATTATATCCATTTTACTGCATCTTTTTTTTCTATTATTATACATCTTGATAGGTAACATCACTCTCTTTCCTTCAAAGATCGCTGACCTTCAGAATGATCAGAAAGTTGAAGAGAAACGATTAGAATTTGAACTAGTGGAGACTCCAGAAGACGCTCGAAGCGAAAAACCACCTGAGAATGCTAAATTACTTTCTGATAAAAATGCAATTGCCCAGGATCAATATCAAAAAAAGGATAAGCAAAAAGGCGATCCCTATTCCGATGGTGATTTGGATGTGAAGAGTTTGCCAGTAGTGCCAGTTGAACCTAATCCACTTATAGATCAGGGGAACGAAAAAAAGATTGAACCTACCGATAAAAATGAATTAGCCGAGTCTTCTCTGAAAAAATATCAACATCAAAAATTTAGTCGGCGACAACTTTTAAAAACCAATCCATCGCAATCGAATCCTGACCAACAAAGAAGACTTGACAGACCTTTATATGACAATAAGAAATTCAATGCTGAAGAACTTGGCGGTTTCAGTTTCAATACTTATGATTGGGATTTCGCACCCTATATGCTGGAAATGAAGCGAAAAGTTGAAAGGAACGTATTTCCTCCTCCAGCATTTACCTATATGGGTTTAATTAGTGGAGAGACACTGTTGCGGTTTAAAGTTATGCCCAATGGTGATGTTAAAGATTTAGTGGTATTAAAATACACAGGTCACGAATCGTTAAAGGAAACGAGCGTTAAGGCTATTGTAAGCTCATCACCCTTTAAACCACTGCCAGCAGATTTTCCTGAGGACCATTTAGAGGTGACAGCCTCATTTATTTATTATGTGAGGCGATAGTTTTGAGCTAAGATACATCGGCGAATCAGAAATAAGGGAAAAATACAGATGCATGAAGCTTGGTTAATGTTACAACGCGGTGGAATTGTAATGATTCCATTGATTCTATGTTCGATTATTGTTCTGGCCATCGTAATAGAAAGATCGATCTCATTAAGAAGAAAAAAAGTGCTTATTCCTGAAATCATTAATATTATTGAAAACATCAATAAACCAGAAGATATTCATCTGGCAATTTCCATTTGCCAGAAAAATGCAGGAGCGTTTGCAAATATTGTCCAACTTGGCTTAGAAAATAAAGACCTGCCAAACCAAGAATTAAAAGAATTAATATCAGACCAGGGACGTCAGGACGTAAGGGATCTGGAGAAAGGCTTGGTTATCATTGAAACTATTGCTGGAATTGCGCCGTTGCTGGGGTTATTAGGTACTGTTATTGGAATGATCAAAGTATTTACCGTTATTTCGGAACAGGGATTAGGGCAAACGCAGGCCCTTTCTGGTGGTATTTCAGAAGCTTTAATCACTACGGTCGTCGGTCTTTCAATCGGTATACCGTCACTTGTCTTATATAATTATTTTACGGACAAGGCTGAAAATTTAATACTGGATATCGAAAAATTCACATCACAACTGCTTCGGAAATTAGCCATATTTCAGGCGATCCCAAATATAAAAAACAAGATGCCACAGGAATAGAGTATTCGATGAGATTTCAAGAGAAAAACCGGCGTAAAGTTATTATTAATATTACCTCACTGATCGATGTTCTTTTTTTATTGTTAATATTTTTTATGGTCTCTTCAACATTTATCGAACAGCCGGGGATGAAACTTGAGTTGCCCGAATCGAAGAGTGCTACGGCTGAGAAAATTCAAGATCTTATCCTTGAAATTAAAGCCGATGGGACAATGTTTTTAAACCAGGCGCCAATAACACTCGAAAATCTGAAAGAAAAGTTCAAACAGTTATTACCTTCACTTGAAGAAAAATCCCTTGTTCTTAAAGCCGATAAAAATGTACCACACGGGACCGTGGTCAAAGTGATGGATATAGCTAAATTGAGCGGGTTGGAAAAATTGATTATAGCAACTCGAGTTGAAAAAAATGGGGATTAATTCTTCAACATTTTTTAGTCAGGATTTACACGATTCAATAGGATAAGAACAATATTTGTACTTGTAAAATTTCAAGATTCATATTTCTACTAAATAACAAAACTTCTCCAAAAATTTTTCTTTAGACAACTTAGATCCCTCAACCATTTTACTAAGAAAATCCTCATCCATAAAATCACGTTTTTCAAGTCGAACCATATAATTTCGCGCTATCTTATATTTTTCGCTTTCAACATCAACATAGCGGACTTCAGTTTTTTTCGTTTTAGGATTAATCATATAGTCGAAAGGCATTGGCATCATTACCCCATTAACCATACAAATCATAGCATCTTTTTGGTGTTGCGGATCATTGCTCAGCAAATAATGTATAGCGTTACATCCCAAATCCCGAGTATATTCTTGATCGAAAGGAATTGGATCGGCACATCGTAAAACGTAACCAATATTGATTTCCACGATAGAGATCTTATCCTTTCGTTCTTTGAAACGATTTTCAATCTCCAATTTTAATACTTTTCCAAGCTCAACCTCACCAAGTCGTATATTACCAAAATCATCATATTCTACTACGATCCCTGGTATTTTCTTAAGTTCTTCTGGGCTTAGTTGTTCGGCAACACCCTCGGCAATTACCAATACCCCATGATTATGGCCCATCGCACGACGCTTAATAATCGCTGCCTCGAAAATATCACAAACTTTGGATTTGTTCGAGACGTCCGCAAATATGAACCGCCATCAAAATGAATTCGAGAAACATCTCGGATACGCAACTTTTTGACATAATCGTTTATATCAATCTTTTCTCCCTGTACTAGCCATCTGTAACCATCAAAAATACCATAAACTGTTAAATCATTTTTTCTGGCGCCAATTGTGGCCGCGGTAATAATTCCATTTATTCCGGGAGCAGGCCCGCCCCCAACGAGGATACCAATATTTCCTAGCTTTTCTAATCGTTCTTTTCTCATTGTTAACTCTCCACCAAAGGACCAATTTCAGAAAATAGAGGTTGCGTTAATACCTCAGTCTCTCTGTCGAAAAATATTCAACAACTCTATCCAAAATTCCATCCAAATTAACACTTGGCTGATAACCAATTAATGCTTTTATTTTAGATAAGTCTGGGACACGAATGGCCATGTCTTCAAAACCTTCTTCATACGCTTCATCATAAGGTAAGTATACAATTTCTGAATCAGAATTTGTCTTTTCTTTAATCTTTAGGGCTAGGTCTTTAATATTTATGGCTTCTTCATTACCGATATTAAAAATTTGTCCCACAGCATCAGTATGATAAGCTAAATTAATGATGGCATCAATCACATCGGTAACGTAGGTGAAACAACGCACCTGGCTTCCATCGTTATAGACCGTAATCGGATCCCCTTTTAATGCCTGGACCACAAACCTTGGAATGACCATTCCGTATCGACCAGTTTGTCGAGGCCCTACTGTATTAAACAGACGGGCAATAACGACTTCTAATTTTTTTTCCTTGTGATAAGCCAGCGCTAAAAATTCATCAATTGCTTTTGAACTCGAATAACTCCAGCGACTTTTAGTTGTAGATCCTAAGACTCTATCATCACTTTCTTTAAAGGGAATTTTCTCACTTTTTCCATAGATCTCAGATGTAGAAGTTATTATTACTTTCTTAAGGTAGCGATTGGCGAGTTTTAAAACTATATCTGTACCCAAAATATTGGTTTGTATTACACTTACTGGTTTACTGACTATTAATTCAACTCCAACAGCGGCAGCAAGATGATAAATAATATCGCATTCGCTAACCAAACGATCCATGACAGTTTCATTTAAGATTGTTTCAATTGCGATACCGAATCTTGGACTCGACATTAAATATTCCACATTTTCCAATCGTCCAGTGGATAAATCATCAATAACATAAACCACTTCCCCTCTACGTAAAAGTTCCTCTGCCAGATGAGATCCAATAAAACCAGCTCCACCTGTGATTAGTGCTCTCATAATTTGTACTCCTCTTCAATCGAATTTCGCAAAAACGACTTTAGAATTTATCGCATAATAACTAACTTCTCGATCTTTTCAATCTGTTTGCCTCCTGAACGTGCCACAATCTTGTAAAGATAAACACCATTCGCCATCACATTTCGATCCTGATCCAATCCATTCCACTCAATCTGATGAAAACCAGCCTCAAAATGATATCGCTCCAAAGTGCGTAATAATCGTCCAGCGATTGTATAAACTTTTATCGTCACTTTATCCGCTGGCTGGGTCAAATGGAAAGTAAATTCAGTTCCATCCTGAAATGGATTCGGATAATTGAACACGTTTAAAATCTTGAATTCGCTGATGACCTGAAAATCGTCACGGTGATAACTAAAATTATTTCTCTTGTCTTTTGCAAAGACTTCTAAACTATGTTCCCCATCATTGAGTTCTGGTGTGAATCCAATCTTCGCCCGCAGTTTGGGGTACTGTGAATCTTTCACTGGAATGAGCGACAGTCGATCCTCATTTCCAAAATAACTCACTCGATAATTATCAAGGAATAGATTAACTTTTGTTGTATCAAAAGTCGCTAAAAATGGACTGTCATCATAAATGTGAATGAATATTTCTGGTGAATTTGTGACAAAATCGCCGCTAACAATCTGTTTCCCATCGTATGTTACCAAAATTCGGGGCGTCATGGTATCTGCCAGAATGACGATCGATTCTGAGAAATAATTATTTTTTTCAGATAATTCATTCACCTGATCATCAGGATCGACTTCAATAATTAACTGATTGGTGCCGGCAAGGTTCAACGGCTGCCATGTCTCATTAATGCTTTTAAAAGTATCAATCGGTAATTTAATTAAAAATTTATCATCAAACAAATGAAATTTTTTTTGATCTGAAGTAAGTAAAGAAAATCGTGCTTTAACAGAATCTGTTACCGTCATACCAACATTATGGACATCAACTGAAATGTTTAAGATATCGCTTTCCATCAAAGTATCGGCGCTCAATGTTACAACTTTTGGGCTAATAGCAATATCAGCAACGGGTTCAAAAGAAACTGACCAATCTTTTAAAAGTGGCGTGTTCAATCCATCATCATCAATTAAATTGGCTCTGAGCTTAATTAATGAATAAGATTTTGCATCAACTGAATTTAAATTATATTGAATAAAATTCTGAATTCCAACAAAAAGCGTGTCCCATTGAGACAACTTTTTATTATATCCTAAAACATCAAAAATAATATTTGTTCCTGAACCCGTAAGATCCGATGTCCAGATAAAAGAATTCCACTGGTTAGCTGGACCAATTGGAGGTGAAGTCATTATGCCATACGAGAAATAATTCATCAGAGTATCCTGGACTGTGGCAATGCCTTGTTGCACAGGAACATGTTGTTCTTTAACGCTTCCAATCGAAGCTCCTTTGATTCCAATAATTGCCCAAGAATCTCGATATCCAACTTGACGACACAATTTACTGCCGATACCCTCGAGTGCCTGATAGGCTTCTTCCGTCATGCGATAGCTACCCTCATCCATGATTCCGATAAGCACGAAAGTCCCATCTTGTAGCCCATTAATCAAATTTGCCAAAGAATCAGCTTCATCTTGTGACATCAAAGTGTCGAAGGTTTTTGCTTGTAAGACCTGTCCATTTTTCGGGTCAACGACTGCTACATTGTGCCCCCGATGCGGTTCGATGACTGGCTCATAATTCACTAATATTCTGGCGAAATTGCCATCTTCATACCCTGCCGATTGAACTTGTAGAAAGAACTGCCTATCCTGAATCTGGCAACCAAGATTCGTGGCTTTGGTGTTTTCAAAGTGATTATGAATAAATTGCTTCGGATGTTTCTGACGCCAGATAATATGAGTGGAATCAACCTGCGTGAAGAACGAAGCTGTTTCCCATTTACCGAACTCTGTGTCGCTGATTGTTCGACAACGCCAAAAATAAGTTTGTTGATTTGGCAGGACTGGTAACCTCCATCGTGTTACAATTTTACCTTCAGGTATTAATGGAGACGATTTCAAAAAAAGGCTGTTGAATAGATCAGTTGTATCAACTTCAAACTGGTAAGAATATTCTGATAAATCATCAGCAGATATAACTGGATTATTGATCTGTAAACTGATATTTTTCGGCGAAACAATTTGAAAGTCAAACGGCTTGGAAATGGTGAGTTGAGAAGAATAAATATAGAGAGCGTAATCATGCTCATTATTATCTTCATTTATCTCTTCTATTTGATTTCTTGCATCCACTAAGACTCGAATATAGTGCTCACCTGCCTGATCTTTAATACTCCAATTAAAGGTTAAAGAATCAATCAATCCAAGAGGCGGAAATGTCTCTTGATGAATCAACCGGTTTATATCTTGTTCCTTTTTTGTATCAAAGATTTTAACCAAAAAACTATCACT
>JABAOC010000003.1_pt1 | contig 29243 bp, 31 predicted proteins | sample 7062161 | NCBI WGS metagenome assembly JABAOC01 (sample SAMN14538625, study PRJNA623070) | marine sediment metagenome | biome: marine biome [ENVO:00000428]; feature: marine pelagic biome [ENVO:01000023]; material: deep marine sediment [ENVO:00002113] | place: India: Gulf of Khambhat ... | reverse complement strand
TCCACCTCAAGTCGTCCAACAGGAACTCTTAATGGCGGCAGAAGATAGCGGAGAGTATTTCTGAAAATGGTTTGGAAAGGTTTTTTGACTAGATCGTGGGTGGAGTCTATCTTATTGTTGACCGTTTTGATGTTTTTGTTGCTTTGTCTCTATTTTTTGCAATTAATCTTGCTGTCTTGTGTGTGATATGTCTATTTTAGGATGTCAGCCGGCGGAAATCGCGGAAAATTGCAAGGGATTTGTGGCGATCACAAAAAGGAAATTCTTATATTAAATAATGCTGCTCTAGAAAAAGGCGCCTATGAGCTTCTAAAGCGTTATCCTGAAAAGGAAGCTTTGGTAATACACTATCTTGAAGCACAAAAAAGAGAATCCCAAATAATCGAGCAAGATCTTGGGATAGGATTATGGGTAATACAAAAAGGATTAAACTAAGTAATCAATAATTTCCCGAATTATTATGTATATACTTGATAATACGAGTTGAAAATTATCATCTGCCTACGTAATTGAGGCCTCAGGAATCCAAATCCCCTAAAGTCTTAGCTTACCTGGATTGAGAAAGACAGCTGAGCGTAGTTAGCTCCTCATTAGGAGAGACGGTTGAGGTTAAAATAAATTCTCAGTAAAGAGGGGGAAAATGAAATATTCAGATTTCATTATAGATTTAAATGACATTTATGGCTTAATACAATTAATTCATTTTTATAAGGAGTTGGGTATCAAATGAAATATTCAGCGATAAACTTTAAAGAAAAATTTGACAAGTTTTCAGAACATTTCTCGCCGAAAATCATTGCCCAGATGAATGAGTATTTTTTTAAATTGGGTAAATTCCAGGGGGATTTTATCTGGCATAAGCATGCAAATACTGATGAGGCTTTTATAGTTCTTGATGGAGAAATGCGCATCGATTTCCGTGACAATAAGGTTGACTTAAAAACAGGAGAGATGTTTGTAGTACCAAAGGGAGTGGAGCACAAGCCTTTTGCCAAAAACGAATGTAAAATTATGCTGGTTGAGCCTGCAGGCACAGTAAACACTGGTGATGCAGGTGGCGATTTGACGAAGGAAGAAGAGGTTTGGATTTAGCCGGGCATTTATACAGATTACCCATGAAATAAAAAAAGTAATAATTAGGCATTAAATCAAATATGGGAAATTCGGGTTTTTTTGTAAACAAAACGTCGTTACCGAACGATTACGATGATGGATGAACAAAAAACGAACTCAAAATCTCATCAGGAGGTCATAATGAGAAAAACAGTAATCATCCTTGCAGTTATTTCAATTTTTGTCTTTATATCCAACTGTGTTGAATCGACGGATAAGGCCGAAGTCGATGCAAAAATCAAAGAAGTCGCTTCTTATCTGGACAAACCAGGAGGACCAGGCTCAGATGGAAAAATCATGTTTACGTTGCTTCTAGAAGCAATATTGCAAGTAGCTCCGGAAACAGGATTTCCTCCCGAATTTATCGAGAATATAGAAAAAGCCAAAGACGTCTCTGACTCCACATCTCTCTTCTATCCCGATGGCGTAGTCTATTTAAACAAGGCCTATCGTCTGGTAAATTCTGGCAATGATTTTCAGATGCCAAGCAGTATCTCAGAGATTCAGGATGCGGTCAATTATGTCAAAATGGAATTGGCTACAGCGAGAAAGAACCTAAAAGTCGGCAAAACTGACTCGTGTGTCAAAGGACTTCTTGAGATAGCCTTGATGATCGTAATCCCTATACACCAATAAGACTCTCCTAGTTACTGATTGCTAATAATAGGGCTAACAATGAAAACAAGAATTTGGATTTTCCTCGTTGTTATAGGGATGTTTTTTGCCCTTCTGTCCGGAACTCATGCTGCACCGAGAGACATAAAAACCAGGATAATTGAGGCCACTCGGATATTTTTTGGCTCTCCTGATCCTTCAAAAACTCAGGATAAAATCGTCAGCGCACTTCTCGAACTTCTGGATATCGCAGTGTCAATTACTCCCGAGTCCGAATACAAGGATGAGATCAAATACAGAATAGATGTCGCCAAGGACCTGTTAAAAAATAGTTCTATCTTCAATGCCAAAGCACGCCAGTATCTATCCTTTGCCTACGGTATGATGACCAGGGGAAAGAAATATGAGAAGCCGGAAGGGCTGGACGAGTTTATCACTCCCGCATAGGCCCGGGAAAAATCACATAAATACGCTAAAAAATTGGTAGAGGAAGCCCTTGGCCACCTTGAGGACGGCAACGTGGGGGAAACCGCAAAGCTTCTCCTCGAGCTAGTGCTTGGGATCGTGACACCGATCGAAGGGTAGACATCCAAGAGTAGTTTGGCTTTTATATGTGTATTTGTTTTGAAATTGGAACATTTTTTGCGACTGTTGCTTAGGATGATACACAAGGAGAAATCATATGAAAAAAGGATATAAATTGAAAAATAGACTATTGTATGTTTTCCTGAGAGGACTTCAATAGATATTCACCATTTAAATCTCTATACTCAAATGTTTCACCGAGAAATTTTCCTGACGGCGAAAGTTTTACGAGAGCAAACTTAGGGGAATATATCTTTTATTGCATTTTTCCTGTAAGGTTAGGGGATTCTGCCCCTCCTGTCATGCAAAACGGCGTGAGGAGTGGGGTGAGTGGATGAGGGAGCGGTTTCTTGTGGATGTGCCTCACCGCCAGGTCGTGTTTACTTTGCCTAAGATGCTGCGAGTGTTCTTCAAATACAACCGTAAGCTTCTAAGCGGTCTTTGTCTCTGCGGCAAGTACGGCGGAAAGGGGAACAAAAGAAATCGGTATCCATAAAGTTCTAGGCGCAGCCGCTCCAGGAATCGTTTATGATTTATCCAAAAAATTTGCCATTTGGGTTATCGTCGCCAATGCCCTGACCTGGCCTGTCCCCTTTTTATTGATATTCTTCCCTAATTCAGTTATAATTCTCGCCTCTTAATATTCCTCTTTAGTGCAACTGAGGCAAAGAAGATGAAAGTAAACGTGTGGAATACTATCCTCCAGCTCAGCAAAGAGAGAGGAGTGGAGACAAATGTCATCGTCAATGCCATTGAAGAATCTCTCAAGGTTGCCTCTTCCAAATACTTCACGCATAATGAGAAAGTCAACATCTCTTTCTCGCCTGAAAAGGGTGAACTAAGAGTATACGCCGTCAAGAAAATCAGCGAAAACCCTGAAAATCTGGCCACTGAAATCGCTGTTGAAGACGCAAAGGAAATAGATGACTCAAAAGAAATCGGGAATGATATCGAGATCGACCTCCCTTCAGACATGCTAGGCCGAATAGCTGCCCAGGCGGCCAAACAGGTCATCTTTCAGAAAGTCAGGGATGCAGAGCAAGAAAAAATTTATGACCTGTTCGCTCCTCAGCTGGGGCAGATTGTAACGGGCGTTTTAAGAAGATATGAGCCGAACGAGAATATGATTCTCGAAGTTAATAAGACAGAGGTTCTCCTCCCCAGCAGGGAAATGCTAAAGGATGAAAAATTCAAGAGAGGAGATAGAGTTAAGGCTGTGATCATCCAGGTTCTGAAAGAAAATAAGGGACCTCAGGTCATTGTTTCCAGGGCCGATGCAAAATTTCTAGCGAAACTATTGGAATTAGAAATTCCAGAAATAGCAAATGGCAATATTCAAGTAATAGATATCGTCCGTCAGCCTGGAGAAAGAGCAAAGGTTGCAGTTCTCAGCAAAGAGAAAGACATAGATCCAATTGGAGCCTGCATAGGAGTGAAAGGAAACAGAATCATGGCCATCAGCCAAGAATTGCAGGGAGAGAAAATTGATATCATCGAGTGGTCAGAAAATCCCATATCCTATGCCAAAACTGCCCTCAGTCCGGCAAAAGTCGGCAATGTCTTTATCCTTAATAAAAAAGATAAAGTTATGCAGGCTGTCGTTTCAAAAGATCAGCTCTCGCTTGCTATCGGTAAGAAAGGAACAAATGTCAGGCTTGCTTCGAGGCTAGTAGGCTGGAAAATAGAAATCAAGGAAGAATAAAGCCTAAAGTGCTTAATTTGAAGAGATAAAATATAATGGAAAGTCAAGAAAAGAAAAAAAAGGCCAAACCAAGAGCCAAAGCCGAAAAAGCTTCGCCAAAAAAAATACTGCTTCGAGAAGGTCTGAACTTAAGAGAACTCTCTGAAAAAACAGGTATCAGATCCAGAGATATCATCGAAAAGCTTAGGCCAAGCAGGTATTCCCTGAAAATGAATGATATTATCAGTGAATCTCTAGTCAATCTGATCTCCGAGGAATTTGGCCTTAATCTGGAATTGGTTTCGATCGAGAAAGAAATGCAAATCCAGGCAGAGAGTGATCCCAAAGAGCTGGTTCTAAGACCGCCAGTAGTCACCATAATGGGTCACGTTGATCACGGCAAAACTACTCTTCTCGACGCTATCAGACAATCAAATTTAGTTGGGAAAGAATCGGGAGGCATCACTCAACACATAGGAGCCTACAGAATCTTTCATAATAACCGCCCCATAACCTTCATCGACACCCCTGGTCATGAAGCTTTCACTAGATTAAGAGCTCGTGGAGCCCGTTTAACTGATATTGTGGTTTTAGTGGTTGCTGCAGATGATGGAGTAATGCCTCAAACAAGAGAAGCAATAAGCCACGCTAAAGAAGCAGGCGTTCCTATAATGGTTGCTATTAATAAAATCGATAAAAAAGAGGCTGATATTGATAAGACCAAGCAACAATTGTCTAAAGAAGGAATTCTATTGGAGGATTGGGGAGGAGATATTATCAGCGTGGAAATCTCTGCAAAAGAAAAAACAAACCTGGAAGAGCTTCTGGAAATGATCCTTCTGCTGAGCGATGTCATTGAAATCAAGGCTAATCCCAAGGTCAAAGCGCAAGGAGTTGTCCTGGAAGCTCGTCTAGATGCCCAAAAAGGCGCTGTGGCCACAGTAATCATTCAGCACGGTATCCTCAGTCAAGGCGATGTCTTTATTTCAGGAACTTGTTATGGAAAAGCCAGAGCCCTGTTTGATGAAAATGGGAAAGTGTTGAAAAAAGTAGAGCCCTCTGTTCCTGTAGAAATTCTTGGCCTTTCTGATGTACCTGAAGCTGGAGATTCTTTCCAGGTCGTATCAGATTTAGAAAAAGCTAAACAGATCTCTCAATACCGTCAATCCAAAGTCAAAAAAGAAGAGCCAACAAGGCCTGAGCATCTCACATTGGACGAACTTTTCAAGAAAATCGAGGTAGGTGAAGTAAAGGAACTACCTCTTATTATCAAGGCAGATGTCCAAGGTTCAGTTGATGTTCTCGTAGATATCCTTCCCGACTTAGGCAGTGATCTAGCCATGAAAGTCAGCAAAAAGCCTGCTAAAGCAGGAGAAAAGACAGAAGCGAAAAAAGATAAATCCAAAGAAAAAGCAGATCGTGAAAAAGTAAAGATAAAGATAGTACATTCAGCTACTGGCAGCATCACTGAATCCGATGTCCTTCTAGCCTCTGCGGCAAACGCTATCATTATTGGCTACAATACCAAACCAGCCCAAAAGATCCTGGATCTGGCCAAAAAAGAAGATGTAGAAGTCAGAAGCTACAATGTTATTTATGAATTAACCGAAGACATAAAGAAAGCCATGTTTGGCTTATTAGAGCCCACGATAAAAGAAACATACTTAGGAAAGGCTGAAATAAGGAGAATCTTCCGCATTTCGAGGGTTGGAGTTATTGCTGGCTGTTACGTTACCGATGGAAAAATAACTCGAAATGCAGAGGCCAGAGTTATCAGGAATGAAGAGGTTGTCCATAAAGGCCGGATTTCCTCTCTTAAACATCTTAAAGACAATGTCAACGAAGTCACTAAAGATTATGAATGCGGCATCCGCCTTGAAAAATTCAAGGAATTTGAGGAAGGCGATATCATAGAGGCTTTCCTGACCGAAAAGGCTATGCCGGAGTAGCAATAAGCTCTTTATTCTTCAATGATCATAGGGTTCTTATCTTTAGAGATTTACATTCCCTACTCTCATTCCCTGAAAGAAAAGAGAAAAAGACTATCCGGTCTAAAAGATCGCCTGAAGAATAGGTATAATGTGGCTGTTGCTGAGCTGGATTATCATAAAAAGTGGCAGAGAACAAAAATCGGCATCGTGACTCTCAACAACCAAAAGAGGCCCATAGACAATCTTTTCAGCAAAATCATTGCAGATGCAGAGGAGAATATAGATGGACATATCATTGAACACCAAATTCATTATTTCTGAAAAACAGATTGGATTCTTGTAGGGGTTTGATTTTTCAAACCCACATTATAAAAGTATTGAAAAATATTATTAAAACGAAAACGCAAAACGAAAAGAGCTAAAAAGACAAAGGATGCGAAACTGATGGCCACGCGAAGACAGAAAAGAGTTGCCAGCCTAATAAAAGAGGAACTCAGCCGTCTTCTAGTAGAGGGGATTCAGGACTCATCTTCTGGATTGATCACTATCACTAGAGTTGAAATGAGCCCTGATTTGAAAACAGCCCATATCTATCTGAGCATTTTTGGTGGTGAACAAAAAGAGACTATCCTTGAACTTTTGGATAAAAAAAAAGGATACCTTAGAAAATCTATTGCCTCTAAAGTCAAATTAAAGTATAATCCCTTGCTCATTTTTTTCATTGATCAAAATCCTGATTATGAAGCAAAGATTGATAAGCTCATAAAAAGTATAAGAAAAGATGAAAAATGACCCTCTAAGCTCAACCAGCCAGAAAATACTCGAAAGCCAGCGTATTGTTATCACTTCACATCTCAGGCCGGATGGCGATTCCATATGTACCAGTCTTGCTCTGGCTTTTATGGGAGAACTCTTAGGGAAAAAAGTAGAGGTTATAAATAAGGATAATACTCCGTTTCCTTTCAACCACTTCCCCGATATTGAAAAAATCAAGATCGGGCAAATCCCTCCCCAAGGTTTTGATGTGGCGATTCTCCTTGAATGCGCTAATGTTTCCCGCTCAGGGCAGGATAGCCTGGATAACTATTTTAAGATTAATATGGACCACCACCATTCTAATGATTATTATGCGGATATAAATTGGGTTGAACCCGAGGCTTCTGCGGTAGCAGAAATGGCTTACAGCCTCGGAGAAAAACTAAATATCCGGTTTACCTCTCAGATAGCAAATCATCTCTATTGCGGAATTGTCTCAGATACAGGATCATTCCAGTTTTCCAACACCAGTGCGAGATGTTTCGATGTCTGCAATAAATTACTCGAGTCTGGAGCTAGCTCCATAAAAGTCTCTGAGCTTTTATTCAACAACAACTCTCCGGAAAAAATTAAGCTCTTAGGCCAAGTTCTCTCCACATTACAGATGAATAAAAAAGGTAACATTGCCATGATCACCATGTTCAAAAAAAATTTAGATTCTCTGAATCTCAGAGAGATAGACACTGAAGACATCACCACATTAGCCCGCTCTATCAGAGGTGTGCAAATGGTCCTCTTCTATAAAGAAATTAGGAAAGACACATTCAGGATCAGTCTCAGGTCAAAAGGAGGGGCTAACGCTGCTTTTATTGCTGAGCATTTCGGTGGAGGTGGCCATCTTCATGCGGCAGGCTTTACTGTAACTGGCCAATACGAAAGATTGCTGAGAGAAATTCCTGATAAAGTTGACAAGCTCTTGAAAAAACAAGCAAAAACCAAAACCAAGAATGATCAGAAATCTATTGACTCATACTAAGTCATGGACGGGCTTATCCTCGTAGATAAACCACAAAATTTCACATCCCACGATATCGTTCTCAAAATAAGAAACATTATAAACATCAAGAAAGTCGGACACTGTGGCACTCTGGATCCATTAGCTACCGGCTTGATGCTTCTCGCCCTGGGGAAAGCTACAAGGCTTTTTTCTTTCTTTTCTAATAGAGATAAAGTTTATAAGGGGCAAATAAGATTGGGGTTTTCCACCGATACTTACGACTCTGCTGGAAAACCCACTTCATCAGAAGAGAAAGACTATCCTTCAAAGGACAATCTTTTAAAAGCTATGAAAAGATTCGAAGGCGAGATTCAACAAGTCCCTCCCCCTTATTCTGCAAAAAAATATAAAGGAAAACCTTTGTACCTACTAGTCAGGAGAAAAAAAGAATTTGAATTACGACCGAGTAAAGTCTTTGTCCATATGTTCAAATTAATAAAATATAATCCCCCGCTTCTTGAATTTAAGGTGAAATGTTCCTCTGGAACTTATATCCGATCCCTCGCTCATGACATAGGTCAAGACCTGGGATGCGGGGCTCATCTCTCCGAACTCACTAGGACAGACGTGGGATATTTTAGCATAAAGGAGAGTCACACCATTGGGGAAATAAAAGGATTAACAGAAGCAGCAAAGATAGATAAATTTCTCATCCCTCTTGAATCGCTCCTTCCTGAATTTCCTAAAATCATCCTCAAGGAGAGAGGCTCTGTTCTGGCCAAGAATGGCAATTTGATTTCCCCTGAAAATATACAAAGAATAATTCTTGACGAATCTTCTTCTGTTGATATCTTTCCTGAAGGAGAGAAAGTATTCAGGATGTTTAGTCTTGAAGGAAAATTTGTTGCTTTAGCTAAAGAGGTGCCTGAAAAAAATTGCTTTCATCCTTTCTTGGTCATTGACTCAAAGAAAGCGGAACAATAAATTAAAGACAATGAGAAAAAGAGAATTGTTTGCTTCCCGCTGGGGAATTATTTTTGCAGGTCTGGGAATGGCTGTGGGTACCGGAAATATATGGCGCTTTCCGCGCATTGTCTCCCAACAGGGAGGAGGAGCGTTCCTCATTCCCTGGATTCTTTTCCTTTTTCTCTGGTCTATTCCTCTCCTTATAATTGAAATATCCATGGGGAAGAAAACCCGGTCTGGAGTTATCGGGTCATTCGGAAAAATCATCGGCAAGAATTATGCTTGGATGGGTACCTTTGTCGCGTTTGTCACGACAGCCATCATGTTTTACTATTCAGTTGTTACTGGCTGGTGTCTGAAATATTTCCTGGCAACGTCTTTCCAGGGCTTAATCAAAAAAAACTCATTGGAATTCTGGCATTCTTTCACTTCTTCCTGGGAGCCAGTTCTTTTTCACTTTGCCGCGCTGGGCATTGGCAGTTTCATAATCTACAAAGGAGTCGTTAAAGGAATAGAGAGGGCCAATAAAATTCTTATCCCTTCTCTTTTTATTCTACTTATCATAGCCTGCGTGCGGAGTCTGACTCTTCCTTCTGCTTTTCAAGGCTTAAATTTTCTTTTTTCTCCTAATCTTGCCCGATTGGCTGATTACGAAGTATGGCTAAATGCCCTGAGTCAATCCGCCTGGTCTACAGGGGCGGGCTGGGGATTGATACTCACTTACGCTGTTTACTCTCACAAAAAAGAAAACCCTGTTCTGACATCTACCACGCTTGGTTTCGGAAATAACCTCGCCTCACTTCTCGCCGCCGTAGCTGTCATTCCAACCGTTTTTTCTTATTTTTCAACGCAGGATTTCTCGCATCAAAAAATCCTCGAAGTCATGAAAGCAGACAACCAAGGCCTGACATTCATCTGGATTCCCAACCTGTTTTCAAAAATCCCTGCTGGCTCCTTTTTCCTGGCACTTTTCTTTCTCGCCCTTTCCTTTGCTGCCTTTTCCTCTCTTATTTCCATGATGGAACTTGACACCCGTATTCTGATGGATGCAGGATTCTCAAGAAAGAAGGCTATCACGCTGATAGGTGTTTGCGCGTTCATTCTCGGATTTCCTTCTGCCATCAGCATGGGATTCTTTACCAATCAAGACTGGGTTTGGAGTTTGGGCTTGATGGTTAGTGGCTTTTTCTTCACGATCGCAATCCTCAAATTTGGGCCAAAAAGTTTCCGCAAAAATATCATTACCACTCCTGCCAGCAAAATAAGATTAAGAAAATGGTTCGATATACTTGTCACCTTCCTCCTCCCTATTCAGTTTCTGGCGATGCTCGGATGGTGGTTCTGGAAAAGTTACTCTGGAGATCCTCATAATTGGTTTAATATAGCCTCTTCCGGCTCAGTTGGCACTGTGCTTTTTCAATGGATCATAGCCCTTGGATTATTTATTTTATTAAACAAAACTATAACAAAAAAAATGTTAAGCAACAAAAATGACTCTTGAAGCTCTTCTTTTTATGATTTTTATTTTTGCCGTCTGTCTGGGCGGCTTTGGATATAGCCTCTATCTATCATCAAAAAATAGATAGAACCAGGCCTAATCCCCCATATCTTCAATCAATCCTTGAATTTTAATCCAAGATATTGTATTTTAAGGTGGAAATGAGACTGAATAAGAATCAAATAGAGCATATGGCTTTCGTTATCGTCCGAAATCTGCTTAAAGAAGAAAAAATTATCGTTGATGACAGGAATAAGCTTACCGAGAGCCTTATGAATCTCATAACCGATGAGTTCCAAAAAGAAGACAAACTTGACCAAGAAGTGAGAGAAATTCTCAGCCAGCACATGGAAAAAATCCGAAGCGAAAACATTGAATACCAGACTATGTTCAGGATGATCAAAACAAAATTAGCCAAAGAAAGGAATATAGTGCTGTGACTAAGAGATTATCGAGAGAAAAAATTAATTTCCTAGCTCGCCAGCTCCTTAATTCGCTGTTTGAAAATGATGAGGTCGAATTCCTTTTTGAACCTAATGAAATAAGGCTCTCTATAGTGAAAAGCATCGAAGAAGAGCTAAAACTCTATGATTTAATAGATAAAAGAGCTATAGAAAAAATCCAGTCTCAGAAAAAAGCCATCGAAGAAGGAAGCAGGGAGTGGGAAATCCTGTACCGTAAATACTACAATGAGGAAATCTCGAAGCTCGGAAAATTTCTCGAGTAAAACGACCTTAAATAAGGGGGAAAAAGACTTCATAGAGCTCGAAGAAAAAGTCCGCTACTCTGAAACCGATCAAATGGGAGTTGCTCATAATAAAAATTACTTTGAGTGGTTTGAGATAGGTCGAACAGAATATTGCCGCAAAAAAAATATTCCGTATAAAGACATCGAAGCGCATGGATTCTATCTGGTAGTTGTCGAAGCTTTCTGTAAATACAAGAAACCGCTAAAGTATGATCAAAAATTCCTTATTCGCGTTTTCTTAAAAAATATAACTCCAAAAAAAGTAGAGTTTGCTTATGAGCTGGTAACTAGAGAAGAGAAAAAATTGATCGCCTCCGGTTATACAATCCACATCGTGACTAATTCTAAGGCCAAAACCTGCTCTCTCCCACCCCATATAATTAACCTTCTGAAGGCTTCTCAGGCTTAGGGGAATCTTTTGATCCTGTCCTAGAGATTATCGCTCGTCTGCTTAATCATTTAAGAATTCCGTACTGACCAGTCGAGCTGTCCTGAAACAGAGGCCATCGGGGAGGAAGATAGGAAAATAGGGAAAAGGCAACAATCATCAAAACTAGGACTAATCCCGCCGCGATTCTTATCTTTGGACCGAACGGCTCCCCCACCATCAGTGCGAAGCTGATCACCTGTCCAGCGACCACCGCAAGCCCAAAAAGGGCGATGTCTAACCAAAGAATGTGGCTGCCAGTCAGGGCGGTATAGCCATAGAATACAGCCGCAATGATGACCGGCATTGTGAAGAGCCCGCAAGTCTTGGCCACCCAAAAATTTTTCGTTTTTGCTTTAAGAAATAGGAACTCAATCAGACCATAAATCAAGCCGGGCCAGAAGGCCAGCTTTAAATGCTCCCAGACGCTTTCGTTGACCGCGGCAATCAGCGCTGCCGGTGGCCATTCTCTTGCCCAATCAAATACGAAATGAAGAACACTCCCTGAGAGGAAAATGACGACAACTCCGCCCAGCTCCCATTTGAGGATGGTAGCTTTCAATCTGTTCAACTCCTAAATCGTAAGCAAATGCCTGGTATTGAGGCCAAAAAGGAATAATTTTGAGCGGATCTACTTTAGAACTTTTTATAGTCGTCCTGTCAGATAGACTAGCTGAAATTTAATGCTTAATAACCTTTAATACTACTTACTATTCATACACTAATATCACCACTCGCCTGTTCTGAGCTCTTCCCTCACGAGTCGAATTGTCAGCCATAGGCTTGGCACTTCCATAACTGATCACTTCCATTCTGTGGAGAGGAATATGATACTTCTCGTGGAGATATTCCATCACTGCTTCTCCTCTTTTCTTTCCTAAATACACATTCCAGTCCTCTGGTCCTGTGCTATCTGCATGTCCCTGGATTTCAAGATAAAGACCTTTATTCTGAGCAATGAGTTTCTCGACGAGCTTATCCAATGCTACTTTGGCTTCATCGCTTAGTTCGAAGCTTTCAAATGCAAATCTAGCTTCATCATTTCTTATAACCTCTTGCAATATCAGTTTTCCCTGAGCAAATCTTCTCACCTCATTTATCTTGCCATCTAATTCGGACTTCTGTTGATCTAATGTGGACTCGTGCTGTGTAATGAGCGAACCAAGAGTGGTTAATCGTTCATCATGTTCTTTTATTCTCTTCTGATTTTCCTCAACTGCGATTTCCATCCCTTCTACTTTTTGATCCAGAGTAGCCACTTCTCCCAGCACATATTTTTTGGAAGCGCAACCCGTGCTAGCTATCATTCCTATGAGAAACAGGGCGCCAACAAGAAATATGATTCTGTTTTTGTTCATTTTCACCTCCTTTCTTTTTTTATTAATAATAGGCTTTTGATAATATAAAATTATTTGAAGCTCGTCCAGAATTTTTTTTCATTATTATTGTTAAGGAGATTTCTTTTCACCGCTATAATATCCTTCTCTTGTTCTCACTTTGTATTTCTTTTTCGAAGTGACAACTTTGATTTCTCGATATTCCTTCTCAGGACTTCTATAGGAAGTATATCCGAGTATATACTGATGACCAAGTTCTTTTTTTATCTCCCCTAAAGCAGTTTTCAATTCTTCAGCTTGATTAATGAAAAATGCTTTTCCTCCTGTGGACTTAGAGAATCTCTCAAGAGAGTAGACAATACCAGAAGAGGTTAATGAAGGTGAATGTTTATACTTTCTTAAATATTGGTCACTTAAAGGAATTTTATAGCCGATTGTATATATAGGTATATCTACTCTTCTTGCAATTTCAACAGCTTGATAGTGAGAATATTGGCTATCATTCTCAATTCCATCTGTAATCAAAAGAATAGCCCTCTTTTCGTTATTTCCTTTATTCGCAAACTCTGGAGTTACCGCAACTGCATCGTTTAAAGCTGTCTGGCCATAAGCTTCGGTCTTCTCCAAGACCTCTAAGAAATAATTCTTATTATTGGAAAAATTCATAGCAACCTCTACTTCTCCATCAGCAAAAATCAATAAAGAGAATTCATCATCAAGATCAAGAAGAGATGTCACAAGATATTTGAGTGATTCCTTACTTTCTCGCAGTTTATCCTGGAGTTCCATGCTCCCACTTACGTCAAGGAGAACGGTTAAACTCAAAGGTGCTTTAAAATCATGGTTAAAATAGGTTATATCTTTCTTTTCATCCTTCTCATAAATAATAAAATCTTCCTTTGTGAGGTCGTTAATGTACCTTCCTCTCTTATTTTGGACCGTTACGGCTATTGAGATAGCACTGACTGCTATGGTATGAGATATTTTTTTATTTTTTGTTTCCTGTGAATAGGATGATAAGTAAGACACATTTATCATTTTCGTAAAAATGAAAATGAGAACGACCGATAATGGCAAAACTTTTATTTTCTTGTTCGGTATGACTCTTCTCAATTTTTTTATTTTCAGCATGTTTTTATTATTATAGCTTAAAATTGATGAATAATTGTGAATCAATGACAATGAACCGCTCCCTGGCATAGCAATATAAAAAATAATGCCCTAAAACCATATCTAATACTTATTCTATTAGTTAGTCGTATGAAAAACAATTAATGAGGAAAGAATCGATATGACATATCACTTATAATCAGGAATTCGAGCTTGGAGCATAATTCTTTTAAAAATTCACTGATAAAGAAATCTTATGCGATATTAAGAAGCTTGTCAATCTAAAGGAGGGTCCAAACAAAATAAGAGTTAATTTAAGAAAGGTAGCCTTTTTTAATTAAATAATTCTTGAGGGCTTCTTCCCAGGATGAAAATTCAGTCAATCCTATCTCTTTTGCTTTTTTGTTTTCCAGGACAGAATAAGCTGGCCGGCGCGCCTGGGCCCCATAGGTTTCAGAATTTATAGGCTCAAGTTTAGGCCTCTTTCCAGTTAAAGAAAATATGGTGCTTGCGAACTCAAACCAGGTGCATTGGCCCTCGTTTGTTAAATGGTAAAGGCCATAATGTTGTGTGCGGATAAGCTCTCCAATTCTCAATGCAAGTTCTGCGCTAGATGTCGGGGTAACCACCTGATCGTTCACAACTCTTAAAGGCTTACCTCTTTTTTCTAAAAGTACCATCGCGTCTACGAAATTGGTTCCCTTCCCCCAGCAACCTGCTTCTCCATAAAGCCCACAGCTTCGGATAAGGAAATACTTCTCCAGAGTATTCTGGACAAAATATTCACCAGCCAATTTGGAAACAGCATAAACATTAAGAGGATTGGGTTTATCCTCCTCCACGTAAGGCGCCTTCTTATTCCCATCAAAGACATAATCTGTGCTGAAATGGACTAAAGTCAAGCCAAGCTCCAGGCAAATCAAGGCAAGACCCCTGATAGCTATAGAATTGACTTGGAAGGATTTCTGTGGATTTTCCTCGCATTCATCAACTCTATGGTAGGCAGCAGTATTTATGACAACTTCAAGTTCAATTTGAGAAAGAGTTTCTTTTGTCTTTTCAGGTTTTGTTATATCAAAATCAGGATAATAAAGAGGGAAAATCCTCTCTCCCTTGAGGACTTTTACCAAATCAGAGCCGAGTTGACCGTCAGCCCCGATGATTGCAATTTTCATCTTTAAAAAATCACTTCCCTTTGGACAACCATTACTAAAATTAAAATCTTGATTAATCCATGGATTATTGTTTAGAAAAGGCCAGGGATTTCTCCCTGGCTTCCATGCTTCCAGGGTTAATTTTGCTTGAGACTAAAAGAGGATCCTGTAGCCAATCATCAATTTTGTATCGACCAAGAACCGCCCTTCAAGGAAAATAGAGCCTTTAGTCTTAATTCTATTAATCACATCGTAACCGATGTTAGTAACTATCTCTGCTCCCGGATCCTGACCAGTCTTTCTGCTTGACGAGTAGCCAGCGCCGCCTCCAATATATATAGATTCACTTGCATAGTAATTAAGAAGCACGCTCGCCATGAAGAAGCCTTTCCAATCACAATCGCAAAAACCATAAGCCCCTCCTGCTGATACGACTAAATCCAATGTGCCAGGGGTAATATTATAGAGCACGCCCACTCGACCTGCAACATAGAAATCAGCACTTCCAAAGGCAACCAAAGGACCAACATCAGCCAATAGGAAAAGTTTCTTGAATTTTTGTGTCACCTCAAGTCTGGCAGGCTCGGACACTGCCCCAAAATCATCTGTAGCTATAGTAGTTACAGTGTATGTACCATCATCTTCAAACGTTTTTTCCCAGGTAAAAGGCCTTTCGGTAACCGTAAATCTATCAACTAAATTCCCATCCTCATCGGTAATCTCAAAATCAACTCCAATAACATCTCCATCGGAATCAAAAGCGTCCGAAGCATCAAAAATGATGGGTAATCCAACATAATATTCAGGAGTGGGGGTTTCCACTGCGCTGACAGGAGGATAATTGATGTATGTTTTTGCCTCACAGGGATTTTCAGAAGGCTTGTCTTTTACATTGAAAGCTGTCCCCTTAAAAACATACTCTCCAGGTTTATCAAAATTTATCTGCCATTTAGGAGAGTCAGAAGTTAATGTTTGAGAAGTTATTTTATTCCCATCTGCATCAAAAACCTCTACTTCCATGGATTTAGCTTCCTGAGAACCGCTCATATCTACGGATATAGGATCATTCAGATTAGCTTTGGCAGGATTAACCATTATATCGCAGACTGCATCAGGAATAATTTCTTCTACTTTACGGAGGGCAATATTCCCGCATGGCTTGGGCATGACGAATTCATAATGATTGTAACCTTTTACCACGGTAAAAGAAAAAACTGGAAGAGGTGCCTTGCCCGCCCATTCAATGTTTTCAACAACTTTTATCTTCCCGCGAGCACGAAAGAGCATCCACATCAATGTATCGCCGATAAGCAGCTGTTTTTCCTCCAAAGACGCAGTTTCTATCTGTTCAATAAAAGGGAGGTACAGGTCTCCGTAGCCAGCTAGGTCGAGACCATATTTTATGTCTGCTGAGTACTTTTCGAGAATAATCTTCATAACTTCGGGAACGGGAATTTCGCCTCTAATCCGAACAAAAGTGAAAACCCCAACTCTTTTCAGTTTCTTTGTTTCCCCTGTTTCAGCAAATGAACTCAGAGAAAAGAGAATAAACATTCCAATCATCAAGAGAACTATGCTTTTGCTTTTCATATTTTCCTCCTTAGACTAAAAAAGACGTAGTCAATGCTTACAATTACGTTTTTTAATTAAACGGATAAAACATCCATTTGTCAAGAAAAAAAATTTTTTAGCAGAAATTATTATTATAGCAGTAACACGTTTTATTCTATCTTCCGCGAAACTAAAAAAATTCTAACAATCCTTCGGATAAGCCCGGAATCTTTGGGAGTGGATTTTAAGGCCTTCTCAAAAAAGGGCCTGGTTTCAAGATTCAACGAGATGCACTTTTTCAAGAGTATTTGGGCATTAGAAATATTTATCTCAGGATGAATCTGAATTCCCCATATTGGTCTTTTTTTCAGTTGAAAAGCCTGAATCTGGCAGTCTTTGGAAGAAGCAAGAATAAGGAAGGCATCACTCAAATTCACTACTTCGTCGAAATGACTGGAGAAGGAAAAAGCCTGCCTTCTTTTCCCAAAAAGCTCATTTTCAACTTTGATCTGGATAGGAATCCAACCCACTTCGGGTTGAACACATCTCTGAACACTGGCGGAACCTAAAAGAGCAAGGGCGAGAAGCTGATGTCCATAGCAACTGCCGAGTATAGAGAGTCCTTTTTCCACAGCGTCTTGGACTACCTCAATCTCTTCATAAACCCAGTTTTCTCTCTCTATGATAGAAGCCTCGCTACCACTTAAGATTAAATGCGTGTAGCCCCTTTTTAAATCAGGAAAATGGTTTTCAGTCGCCTTGAAAGAATCCCAGGCAACTCCTAAATAGGGCTTCCAGTGTTCTTGCGGGTTGTAGATCGACGTATCTATAGAATTATCTATAAACGCCACTTTCACTTCTTTTTTTCTCATCTCAACTTGCTTTCTTCATATTAGCTTCCCCCTAAAATTATAAGTATCCAATAACAAAAAACAACTTCTTTCTATTTTATGTAAAAATCTCATTTTCCATGATAAGGAAGCAGTCATCCATTATGTAAGAGTATTTGGGGACGGATGAGGCGACCTTAAAAGAAACGCTCAGGCAATATGGCTCAAAAACACGTTGCTTTTGCCCCAAGAAAAATGGGGCCTGGCCCCATTTTTCTCTAGGCTTCGCTGTCCTCTTCTTCAGAGAGGTACCGTGCCCGCTCAGCCTTTCTTAAGGTTTTTTCACCGTACAGCCTTCGCCAAGCTAGGGAATCCGACCGAATCGGGCGGCGAGTATGTCTGAGCAGCGCGAGTTACGCAGCCGCTGAGAAGGGCGGAATTTGAATGCAATTGGGATCAGACTTTGTCATTATTTTGGGGAACGGGCTACTTTTTATCATGTGGACATCACCTTTAGGTAAAGTCTGACCCCCAGGAAGCGAGGCCATTCCTAAATACTCTTATTAAATAACCAAGGATTTAAAGACGTTTTTCTATTTTAATAATATTTCCTTTGTTTTTGGGAGGTTGATTCTGGTATAATTCAGTCTCGACAAAGGAGGAGAAAAATTGCCTAATGTAAAACAAGAAACTGAACTCTATGTTATTACACCGGATGAGCCTGGGATTTTGGGTAGAGTCCTGGGAACCTTAGCCAATGCCGGTGTCAATCTTAAAGCCCTCTGTGCTCGTTCTGAAAGAGGGAAAGGCATCTTTTTTCTCATAACTTCTGATAATAAAAAAGCTGAGAAAGCCCTTAAAGGAATAGGATATGAAGTGGAAACCAACAGTGTTGTTACCGTCGAAATCGATGACCGCATCGGAGCTGGAGCAGAAGTAGGCGCTCTTATCGGAAATGCGGCCATCGATATCGAATATTGCTATGGAACCTCTTCAGGCGGAGCGAAAGCCTTGTTGGTATTTAAAACGAACGACAATAAGAAAGCCGTCGAAACTCTGAGATAATTAGAGAAAAAGAAAATCGCCCTCCTAAAAAAATGATTCCTTCCTTCATGGGGCACCTCAATCATCAGACAACTGCTTTTATCACAGAAGTAATGTCTCAAAGGTTGGATGATGAGGAAATAAATTCCTTCATAAAAACTATAAAAAATTGGCGAGAAAAAATTATTCCTGCCGATAAAAAGTTGCCTAAATTCGCTCCATTCTCTACAGGATGGTCTATTGATAAAGTATCTCTTGTCTTGGTACCGCTTGTTTCCTCAGCAGGTGTTGTTGTCTCCAAAATCGCTGAGCCCCTTACTTTATTAGACTCAGCTCGGAAGGAGGCTTTTTATTACCTAGATAACTTCAACGGACACTCAAATAAACTGGAATCAATTCCTGGCTTTCAAACTTCTCTCGGCCCGAAAGAAATCAAGAGCCAACTCTCCCGGGTGGGGGCAGCTCTGTTTTCTGCGCCGAAGCAAATGGCTTCATTTTTTAAAAAAATATCTGCCATTAAAGGTGTCCGCTCTCGGCAAGATTTTCGTGATTCGCTCCTAGGCTGCTTCATGAGCAGCATATTATTATGCGGAGTGGATGGAGTTTCTTTCGATATTAAGGTTGGTGGGGGCTCTTTTTTAAAAAACTCACAAGAAGCCAGAAGCTTGGCCCTATCATTAGAAAATGTTTGTAAACGCCTGAGAGTAAGCTCAACATTTATCCTCAGTGATATGAATCAGCCTCTTGGCCAAGCTGAGGGAAATTCTCTTGAAGTCAGAGAGGTTCTAGAAGTCCTCAAAGGAAATGGTCCTTTAGACGTTATGAAGCTTGCTTTAGAGTTAGGAACAGAAATACTCCTTTTAGCCAATAAATCCTTAAACAGAACAGAAGCAAAAAGAGACCTTAAGGAGAAAATCATCAGAGGCAAGGCTCTCGAAAAGTTCAAACAAATTATTGAAGCTCAAAAGGGAAATCCTCTAATTATTGATGATTATTCTTTGCTTCCTCAAGCTAAAGAAAGATTGAAAATCCTTTCCCCCAACAAGGGCTTCATTCATAAAATCATGATGCAACAAATCCGCTCCGTTTGCCTTGAGTTGGAAACAGGAGAAAAGAAACTATCTGATATAAGTGAGCATGGACCTGGAATTTTAATCTTCAAGAAAATCGGCGAAAAAGTAGAAGAAGGGGAAACTCTGGCCGAAGTTCATTTTAACAAGGTCAAAAATGTTCCCCAGCTTGAGAAGGAATCCCAAGGAGCTTTTATGATCTCAACAAAACCTTCTAATTTTAGGCCATTTATTATTGAAAGGGCCGGAGCAAAAGTGTAATTTAGATGGGAAGCAATTTTTTGGCTTTTTAATTAGGAAAAAAACCTCTAATATGTTAGACTGCTTCCTGTTTTAACCTAGCGAAAGGATGCGCAAATGGAAGAACACAAACCTTACGTACCCGAAATAACTCCGTTTAAAGATATCACTCTTAAAGCTGTTATTATTGGGGCAATATTCGGCGTCGTTTTTGGTTCTGCCAACGCTTATTTAGGATTAAGGGTTGGATTAACAATATCCACGGCTATTCCCTTGGCTGTAATTTCTGTGGCCGTATTCAGAGCGTTAAGCCCTGTCCTCGGAAAAAGCACAATCTTGGATTGTAATATAGCCCAGACTACAGGCTCGGCCAGTTCCTCCTTGGCTTCGGGAATCATTTTCACTATACCTGCGCTTTTTCTCTGGGGTTTCAACCCAAGCCTCTTTAAAATCGGCACTTTAGCTCTCCTTGGAGGAATCCTGGGGGTTCTCTTTATGATTCCCCTGAGGAGAGCCTTGATAGTAAAGGAGCATGCACTCCTCCCCTACCCGGAAGGCACAGCGGCTGCTCAAGTTCTGATCTCAGCAGATGTAGGAGGGGCAAAAGCCAAAAATGTATTTCTTGGTTTGGGAGTAGGAGCTTTTTTCAAAGCCTTAGTTGAAATTGTGAAACTCTGGCCCGAAAAAATCTATCTTAAGATTCCGGTCTTGAAAAAAGCCCTGCTGGGAATGGAACCCACACCTGCCCTTTTGGGTGTGGGCTTTATTCTGGGCCCTCGAATTGCAGGAATCATGGTGGCTGGCGGGCTTCTCTCCTGGGTTGGCATTATTCCTTTGATTTCCTACTTCGGGGAAAATCTGAGTATGCCCTTGTTTCCTGAAACAGAACTGCCCTTAGCAAAGATGTCTGCAGAAGAAATCTGGAGAAATTACGTCAAGTTTATAGGTGCAGGTGCAGTAGCTGTGGGAGGAATCATCACTGTTGTCAAATCTTTGCCCACGATGTTCAACGCTCTGAAGATAGGTATTAAAGACTTTAGCCTGAGTAGACAAAATGCTCAATTCCAGAAGAAAAGGACTGATACCGACCTTCCGATTACAGTTCTTGGCCTTGGAATTCTTATCGTAATAATCATAATAATACTCACTCCTCAAATCCTCGGCATCAGTACAACCTTACTTGTACGGCTTATAGCTTCGGTATGCATCGTTATTTTCGCCTTCTGTTTTGTGACAGTCTCTTCCAGAATCGTGGGCATGATAGGTGTATCCTCAAATCCCACATCTGGCATGACTATTGTGACTCTCCTCGGGACAAGCCTTTTGTTCTTAGCCCTGGGATGGACGGATATCTTAGGTATGGCGACAGCCCTTACTGTGGGGACAGTGGTTTGTGTCGGCGCTTCTATCGCCGGGGACATTTCCCAGGATCTTAAGGCTGGCTACATAATCGGAGCCACTCCAAAAAGGCAGCAGAGCTCAGAATTAGTAGGAGTGTTAGCATCAGCTTTTGCTATAGCCGCAGCGGTCTGGCTTCTGGGAGAAGCCTTCTCTTTCGGGACAACAGCTCTCCCTGCTCCTCAAGCCACCTTGATGAAAACTGTTGTCGAAGGAGTGCTTGGGGGCGACCTTCCCTGGGGACTTGTTCTTGTTGGAGGAGCTTTTGCTATCGTAGCCGAGCTTCTCGGGATTCCTTCTCTTCCGTTTGCTGTGGGTATATACCTTCCTCTCTCTACTATGACCCCAGTCTTTGTGGGAGGAGCTGTTAGACGATTTATCGAGAAAAGAGCCGCTAACGAAGAGCTTAGGACCAAAAGAAAAGAAAAAGGAGTTCTTCTCGGTTCAGGATTTATCGCCGGAGAAGGAATTCTGATGGTTTTTGTTGCTATATATGCCTATTTCGCCAAAGCAAAGCCTAAAGGAATAGGCCTCGTCTGGCCAGGAAATGTTGGTGATTTCATAGCCTTAGCAGCTTTTATTGGTTTAGTGGCATATCTTGTAGTAAAAAGTTCTAAAAAGTAAAACATCTTATCTATCGCTTGCATTGCCTGGCTTGTGACTCTAATCTGTATTGCAAGATTTAATAATATATACTATTTCTTATATGATTATAATTTTAATGGAGATGAGATGAACTCTCTGATTATAGCTTTTATCCTCATTCTATGGCTCATCCTGGGCTACAAGATATACGGGGGTTTTATTGCAAAAAAGGTTGTTAAGGCTGACAATTCCCGTCTTACTCCAGCTAGGGAATTAAGAGATGGAATCGACTATACCCCTGCAAAAAAACCGCTTCTTTTTGGTCATCATTTCTCCTCAATTGCCGGGGCAGGACCTATCCTGGGACCTCTACTCGGAGTCTTGTATTTCGGGTGGCTCGGCGCTCTCCTTTGGGTAGCTCTCGGTAGCGTCTTCCTGGGTGCAGTTCATGATTACACATCACTCATGACATCTGTCCGTAATAAAGGCACCTCTCTAGCTGATATCTCGGAAAAGACTCTGGGCCGGCGAGCGAAGATAATATTTTCTATCTTTCTTTGGCTAGCCCTGGCCCTGGTCATAGCCGTCTTCGCTGTCGTTGCTTCTCGGACGCTTGTTTCTCAACCTGAAATAGTCATTCCCACCTTTGGATTGGTATTCATGGCCATGATCTTTGGCTGGCTGATATATAAAAAGGGCATCAATATTTTCGCCGGGACTATTATCTCTCTCCTTTTCCTTTTTTTCCTTATTTACCTCGGGAATATGGTGCCAATCATCCTTCCCGCTCAGATAATCGGGATGTCCAGCCATAATTTCTGGTTCTATATCCTTATTATTTATAGCCTCTTCGCTTCCTCGCTTCCTGTCTGGTTTCTTCTCCAGCCTCGGGATTATATCAGTACCTGGATTCTCTTTTTGGGGCTCGGATTAGGCTATCTTGGGTTAATCATTGTGCATCCTTCCATGAATGCTCCTGCATTTGTTTATTTCCTGAGCAAAGGCGGCAAACCCTGGGAGGGCGGCCCCCTCTGGCCCATGCTATTTGTCATCATCGCTTGTGGCGCTATTTCTGGCTTCCACTCTGTCGTTGCCAGCGGAACAACAGCCAAGCAATTGCCAGATGAAGCCAGCGGAAAGTTGATTGGCTACGGTAGCATGGTCACAGAAGCTGCTCTTGCAGGTCTTGTAATATTCATCGCCGCAAGTGCTTTGATCTGGGATCCCTCAGGAGCGGAGAGTCAGTTTGGTTTTCAGTACTTAATGACATCAGTAGGAGATCCGATCAGAGCTTTTGCCACAGGATACGGAAAGCTTGTCTCTTCTCTTCCTGGCATTACTCTGGTCATAGGTTCTTTCTTTGGTATGGTCATGCTCAATGCGTTTGTCCTTACAACTCTAGACACCGGAACGAGGCTCGGGCGGTTTATCACCACAGAGCTTATGGGGAAAAAAGTTTCTGTTCTCAATAACAGATGGATAGCATCGCTCGTTGTTCTTGTATTTGCAGCAATCCTGGGAGGAACCGAAGGTTATAAAGTTATCTGGCCAGTCTTCGGAGCCTCTAATCAGCTCGTAGCAGCCCTAGCATTAATAGTTGTATCTTCCTACTTGGTAGGCACAAAGAGACCCAAAAAATATACTGTTTACCCGGCTATCTTCATGCTGCTTACTACTCTCGGCGCTCTTATTTACCAAGGATATCACTTTTTCCAGGTGAGAAGATATCTTTTAGGATGCGTTAGTCTTATCCTCATAGTCCTAGCACTTATCATTGTTTACGATGCCCGAGCCATCCTGTTCAAAAAAACCGAAAGTCAAAAAAGCTTAGGGAATAAAGAAAAACTGTAGGGGGGTTGATTCACCTGGAGGGTTTTGATTTATAAAACCATATTGTAGGTACTTGATTCTTCTGTAGGGGCTTGATTTATCAAGCCCACCTTATTTTATCGATTTGACTTATCTTTTATAGCGGTTTGATTCATCAAGCCCACATTTAAAATATTTTGTTTGAGGCGGGGATTTAATCTATCAAACCCTATTGTAGGGGTTTAGTTCATCAAACCCGCACTTTTAAAAAAAATTTTGTCTAACGTAGAGATTTGGCTTAACAAACCTGAACGTGATTAAAGCTAGAGGCTAAGACTATTAAATATTCAGACGAACAGATTCCGGGTTCAAGGAAGAGCGGTAACCTTGAAAACAACTCCTTTTGGATCAGGGCAGCATAAGGTTTCTGTCTCGGAGATCCAATCATCATGAGGAAGTTCATCTTCTCTCTGCTTGGTAGTTAAAAACGGAAAGAGACTATTCAGAGCATAAATACAGACTTTCTTCCTCTCGGGTATTTCAATCGTCCCTTCACCCCTAATGAAAAAGATGTCTCCTACTTTATGTTTCGCTCCACACCGTTCTTTAACTCCCACCACTTCTACCTTTAACTCTTTCATGCTTCCTCCTTTATTTGTTCAAACACAAATATATATGTCATGCAGGAAAAAATCAAATAAACACGTTGACAAAGCAAAAAAATCTATCGTAAAATTAATTTGTAGTTAATCCTGGAAACAAGGAGGACGTGATGCCTGCAAAAGCTGAACCTAATGTGGTTCCACTGTGTGATGTGCTACTGGTTCTGCTCATTATTTTCATGGTTATAACACCAATGGTGCAAAAGGGAGTGGACGTGAAACTGCCTGAAACCACGACAGAGCAGTCATCAGCACCTGCAGGTGTTATTGTCATGACTTTGCATAACAACATGAAGGTGGATATTAATCAAAATTACATGGAGTTTGATCTCATTCAGAATGAACTAAGAAGGATTTATGCCCCCCGCCAGGATAAGACAATATTTATCAGAGCTGACGCAAGAATCCCTTACAGCAGAGTCATTGAGCTTATAGACGTAGCTAGAGGAGCAGGAGTTGAAGTATTGGGAATAATCCCTGAATATTTCACGGAAGAAGAAGAAACAGGAACCTTATAAAAAAACATTGCTTCTTCCTCCTAATAAAAACCCTATAAAAAAAAACATACTTATTTTTTTATGCATCATTCTTTTCCTTTCTATCTTTGTCTATGGGACTTTAGAATTACTCGGACCTCTGAGCAAAGAAGAAATCTTAGAGAATTTCCCTGACTGGCAGGAAGAAGCTGCTTCTTATGTTCCCAACCAGGAAGTGATCGAAAGGCTGCAATCAATTCAATACGAAATCGAGATAGAAATCTTTCTGGGAACATGGTGCCCTGATACCAAAAGAAATGTAAGCGCGTATTTCCAGATTATGGATATGGTGGATAATCCACTTTTCACGACAACCTATATCGGAATCCCCAAGGATAAGGATTCCCGAAAGCCTTTTATCGAAGGAAAAAACATCATAAAAGTCCCCACTTTTATTATCATTATTGATAATCAAGAAAAAGGAAGGATAATCGAAAATCCTATCAAATCCGTAGAAGAAGACCTTTTAGATATTATCACTAAGTAAAAACCACAAATACCACAGACAAATGCGGGCTTGATGAATCAAGCCCCTACAGAAGAATAAGCCCCCCACAGATAAATCAAATCCTGCATAAGCCTCAATCCTTCACAGATAAATTAAGCCCCTGCTAAAGAATATTTATTTTATGGGCCCTATAATTTCTCGCGAGATGACTAAACGCTGAATTTCGTTTGTCCCCTCATAAATCTGAAGCAGCTTAGCATCTCTCATCAATTTTTCCATTGGAAAATCTTTCATGTATCCGTATCCACCTAAAATCTGGAGGGCCTCAGTAGTTACCTTCATGGCCACGTCTGAAGCATACGCTTTAGCCATAGCTGATTCTTTGCCGCAGGGCTTTCCTTCGTCCATTAGCCAGGCTGCATGCCAGACAAGATGGCGGGCAGCATTTATCTCCATGGCCATCTGGGCTATTTGAAAAGCTATATGTTGAAAAAGAGCAATAGGTTTTCCAAACTGAACTCTCGTTTTTGCATATTCAATCGCATACTGAAGAGCAGCTTTTGCGACTCCCACTCCTGCAGCTCCTACAGGAGCTCTCGTTTTATCCAGAGTCTTCATAGCTATGATGAAACCTATCCCTTCTTTTGCCAAAAGATTTTCCTCGGGCACCTTAACATCCTCAAAAATGACTTCTGCCGTGTTAGAAGCTCTTTGTCCCATCTTATCTTCCACTTTTCCTATAGTTAATCCAGAAGTTTCACGGGGAACAATGAAAGCGCTGATTCCTCGCATGCCCTTATCAGGATTTGAATTGGCGAACACAGTATATAGTTCAGCTATTCCCGCGTTGGATATAAAACATTTAGAGCCGTTTATAACGTACTCTGAGCCAACTTTTTTTGCCCTGGTCTTCAGAGCGCCTGCATCAGAACCAGCTTCCCTCTCGGTCAGACAAAAAGAGGCAAAAGACATCTTTTCAGTCTGAGGCGTTAAGAATTTCTTCTTTTGTTCATCGGTTCCAAAAAGAATAATCGGTGTGTAAGCTAAAGCATTGACCATCATCGTTGTATACATTCCAGCACAACCAGCAGCAAGTTCTTCACTTATTATAACTGTATCAATATCAGATAAACCTCCTCCTCCATATTCTTTCGGGATTGTGCAGGTAAGAAACCCAACTTCGAAAGCCTTCTTCATGACATCTTCAGGAAACTCGTGACCTTCATCATACTTTGCAGCTTTGGGTTTCATTTCTTTTTCTGCAAATTCCCGTGCCATAGCCTGAAGAGCTTCCTGCTCTTCTGTTAAACTGTAACCAATCACTCTCTCCTCCTTATTTTTTTCCTTGGACCGATATTAATACTAAAGGAATGCTACTATCATCAAGCTTTATACTGGAAACCTTTCCTTATGTCAATTTTTCGTCACTTTTAAACAAAACCTTTTCCCTGGCCATCATAAAAACAGGATTTTTTATCCTTAAAATATTTTCTACAATTTCTTGAGAACGAACATTTTTATGTGGAGAATGCTTCAAATAAATAAAAAGTTTTTTCTTCTCTCTATCAGAAGATATTCCTTCGATGTTTCCATTATTGTTATCTGCTAAAAAATCATCGACTATTTTCTCCACTTTCTTGTAATCATCATCTGAAGAAATATTCTTTTCTTTACAGATTGCTTTTAAGGCTTCTTTCGCTACTCGACTCTTTAAGTCAACTGAATAGACTAAAGTTTTTATCTCTTCATTCAGACGAGGTTTAAAAGTTTTGAACTTCTTCAAGCTTAAAAATTTAACACCTGCAGGCAGAAATTTATTCACGTGTGAAACAAATTCGTCTTCATTAAACTGATACTGGGACTTGAACTCAACAATTTCAGCCTTTCCCTCCATGCCCAACGGAAGGGCAGGAAGGTAAGATATCACCATTTTCGGATGGAAACCTTCTGAATGGACAACTGAAATGCCAGCTCTCCGGAAAGTCCTCTGAATAATATTGCTTAAGTCTAAATGAGATATGAACTTTGCAGTTTTGCACTTTGAATAGACTGCTCTATAACGAAAAATATTCTGAGTCTTCCTTCCAAAAAAAGAATGAGGCCCTGATGGAATTTCTATTTGCTCCTGAAATTCTCTCTCCAGCAAGGGCGAAAGATTACACCCTTGACACAAATCACATCTATTATCAAGACAGGACAAAGTTCGCTCTTCTTTTAAAGCCTTATCTAACTCCTGAAGTAAATGGGATTTTTTTATTCCCGTATCAATATGATCCCAAGGAAGGACTGCCTTTCTGTCCAAGGCTTCAAGGTAAAGTCCATACTCGACATTTTCAGATTCAAAAGCTTTTTCCCAGATATGAAAGCCGAAGAGATCGCTCCAGCTTTCAAAGCGAGCACCATTTTTCCACGCTCGAAGGAGAACCCTAGTAAGTTGACTATCGCCCCGGGAAAAGACAGCTTCCAGAATAGAATTTTTAAGAGAATGATTCTTAAATTTAACAAAGGGATATTTTCTAAGGTGAGACTTAAGAAACCTGTGTTTTTCTCCTAATATCTTTTCGTCTTCCATTTTAAGCCATTGGAAAGGCGTGTGTGGTTTGGGGATGAATGATGTTGCGCTGATATTGATATTAGGATGAGATTTAAGAATTTTAGACCCAATCCTTATCATGTCTTCCACCAAGCTCACTATTCCTTCTAAATCTTCATCCCTTTCAGTCGGCAGCCCAACCATAAAATAAAGCTTGAGTAGCTTCCACCCCTGAAAGAAGGCATTCTCCGCAGCCTTGAGTATCTCGGTATTTTTCAGATTCTTATTGATGACCCGGCGCAGCCTTTCTGTCCCTGCTTCTGGAACCAAGGTAAATCCAGTCTTTCTAACCTTGATAATATTCTTTGCTAGCTCTGAAGATAATCCTTTGGGACGCAAAGAAGACAGGGAGAGCGAAATCTTTTGCTTTTCCAGTTCAGTCATTAAAGACCCAACTATATCACAGAGATAAGGGTAGTCACTTACCGAGAGAGAGGATAACGAAGCAGCTTCATATCCCGTTTGTCGAAGGCTATCCAGCACTTTTCTTAGGACAAAAGAAGGACTTTTCGCTCTGTGAGGAAAATAGATACTCAATGCTTGGCAAAATCTGCATTTATGATAACAACCCCTCGCCACTTCAACTGCTACTCTGTCAAAAATGACATTAGTATTTGGAACAACGATTTTTTCAGGAAAAGGGGCTTCAGAAAAAGGGAAATGAATTCTTTTTTCAATCTTCTCTGGCACGTCATTACCAGGTTTTACTGCCATAAGAAAAGAGTTTTGAGGTTGGTAGGAAGTGTATAGGGAAGGAACATAGACCCCCTTAATCTTGGCCATTTCTTTTAGTACTTCACTTTTCTCTTTCAATTCGTCCTTCAGGATTACGAATTTTTCAATGATTTCCATGAAAGCTTTCTCCCCGTCTCCAACTAGAAACAGGTCAAAAATCGAAGCTACAGGTTCCGGATTGAAAACAGCGGGCCCTCCGGCGATGATCAAAGGATATTCCAGACCTCTTTGTTTAGAAAAAAGAGGAATATGACCTAAATCAAGGATGGTTAAAATATTTGTATAATTGAGCTCATAGAGAAGGGAAAAACCCAGGACATCGAATTGATCAAGTGGAATTTTATTTTCGAGAGAGTAAAGAGGGGTATTTCTTGCTCTAAGTTTTTGTTCAAAATCAATCCAGGGAGCGAATACTCGCTCGGCTAAAATCGATGTGTTTTCATTCAGAAGAGAATAAAGGATTTTTTGACCTAGATAGGACATCCCAACCTCATAGAGATCAGGAAAGATAAGGCCAATTTTCGCCTTCACGCGGAGTGGATTCTTTTTTATCTCATTCCACTCACCACCTAGGTAGCGCCCAGGCTTCTCAACTTCTTTCAGAATATTTTCTAAATCTTTCATCATAGAAAATCAGATTCTTACTGTATCATTTTATTTGTATTGAGTTGATTGTGCAATTGATAAATTTTTTATGATTCTGATAGCAAAGAAGTTGCACTCTCGCCAATTTGTCTTTGTGCCTTAATTGTGCCTTCTTTTTCTCGCTTTGACTCAAAAATTGAAGCTAACACGTTGGCAGCCTTTCTTTTGCTCTCGGATGT
>JABAOC010000053.1_pt2 | contig 29253 bp, 21 predicted proteins | sample 7062161 | NCBI WGS metagenome assembly JABAOC01 (sample SAMN14538625, study PRJNA623070) | marine sediment metagenome | biome: marine biome [ENVO:00000428]; feature: marine pelagic biome [ENVO:01000023]; material: deep marine sediment [ENVO:00002113] | place: India: Gulf of Khambhat ... | reverse complement strand
CTTGAGAGGCTGTGCGTTTTAGCGATGGGCACGTTGATGATCTTGTCCGCGTCGACAAAATCCGTGTACACTTCCCATGACTTGAGCCATTCTCCGTTAAGGCTCATTTTCTTCAGCTTGTAAGGATTGGGAAAGAGCACTTTCCCTCCGGCGTCTTTGGCCGCATCGGCGATGCCCGAACGGGCGTAGGTTCTCCTCGCCGGATTGCAGGGATTATCGATGACTTTGACTTCTTTAGCTCCGGCGCCAAGGGAGAGTTCGATGAGGGTCTTGACGACCTGAGGATTTGTGCAGGCCGCTTGTTGGGGAGTCCTGTCCCACCCGATGTTCGGCTTCACGAGAACCACGTCTCCTTTAGAGACGAAACGCTTCATTCCGCCTAAAGAAGAGATCGCTTCCTGAGTGATTTGCGCCGGCGATTCGCCTTGAATCCAGGCTAAATCGGGGAACTTTTGTCCTTGAGCGAATAGGTCGGTCGGGAGTTTGAGGAGAAGACTCCCGAGGGCCAGATCTTTGATAAACTCTCTTCGTTTCATAAGTCTATTCCTTTCTCTAATGTGCTTTTATAGGCAATAATTCCTTGATAAATTCCATGGGCAATGGTCTGACGGTAGGCAGAATTTCCCAGCCGTTCTTCTTCTGTGGAGTTGCTTAAAAAAGAGATTTCAACGAGAACTGAGGGCACCTCCGCTCCGATCAGAACCCAGAAAGGGCCTCCCTTAACGCCGAGGTCTTTCACCCCGCTGTATTTTTGAGAGAGGCTTTTCACCAGGTTTCGCTGGACTGTATGAGCGAGTTCTTTGGATTCGGGGATTTTCGTGTTCTGGAGGATTTTTTGGATGGTCTCCCTCATTTTGCCGATGTTCTTTTTGGACGTGGCGTTTTCGCGGGCGGCGGTTTCGACTACCGAAGGGTTCTGACTGAGGTTGAGGAAAAATGTCTCTGCCCCGGCAAGCTTTCTGTTGCGGCTGGCGTTCGCGTGGATGGAGATGAACAGGTCGGCCTGCTTCTGGTTGGCCACCACCGTCCGTGTTTCAGGGTCCAGATAAATATCGGTTTCTCTGGTCATGAACACTTCCAGCCCCAAGGATTCTAAGAGCGTTTTGAGACGGTGGGAGACATCGAGAACGACCTCTTTCTCCTGGAGCCCTTTTTTTCCGATACATCCGGGATCTTTTCCTCCATGGCCGGGATCGATGACAACCCTCTGGATTCCCAGGCCCAACTGGCGGATCATGCTGGCTTTCAATTCGGGAGGAGGAGGAAGAACAGGGGATTTCTTGGGATAGACATCGATGATGATCCGGAAGGGACCGGGGAGATGCCAGACCTTGTAGTAGGCCTTGCTGAAATCCAGGTCCACCACCAGACGCACCGTTGAAGGAACCTTTTGGGCGATTCGAATCTGGCTGAGATAGTCGCTTTCCACAGGGTAGACCTGGTTGTGCAAGATGGCATTCAGCTTGGCCTGGTAAATGTCCACGTAAATCCGGTCTGGAGACTTGAGCTCGTTGTAGTTGAACTCCCTCACCTTCCCGATTTCCACAACAACTCTGGTGAAAGAGGGATGAACGTGATGCCGAAGCGTGTGGATCTCGACCCTTGAATCCGGGTGGGAAGGAAGCGGGAAAGCGAGAAGAACAAACCATAGGATGACGGCCAGAAACGCTTTCTTTTTTATCATCATCAGTAAGTCTATTTATTCTATAATATAACTCGATTATTGTCAATAAGTTAGAAAGTTTCAGGCCCCGAATTTTTTAAGCTTCCCGGCATGGGCGAGCATCAGGGGCATGGCGTAGACCGCTTGAAACCTCCCCAGGAATCCTCGGCTGCACTCCTTTTCGGAAAAGCGAGCCACGTCATCAGGCAGGGAGGTTTTTGAACAAAGAACGAAAGGATTGGGATGCCAAGAGTGAGATTTGAGAAGAGAAGGCGTGGAGTGGTCAGAGGTCACGACGAGGACTTCCGGCTTGAGCGCCAGGAGGCGGGGGATATATCCATCTGCCTCCTCGATGGCTTCCTTCTTCGCTTCATAATTTCCGTCTTCTCCCGCAGAATCTGTTTTTTTCATATGAACATAGAAAAAGTCATGATCCTTGTAGTGTTTCTCTAACGCGGTAAAAAGGTCTGAAACGTTTGGTCCGACTTCGAGAATTTCCATCCCGACGAGCTTGGCCAGTCCCCTGTACATCGGATAATTCGCGACAGCCACCGCGTCGATTTTATAGAGCTCGTGCATCGTGGGAAGAGAGGGGCAACCGGAGAATCCTCTCAAAAGGACAGTGTTGGCTTTTGGCGTATCCTTCAGGATCTCCGTCACCCGGTCGATGAAGGCGTTTGCGACACGGGCCGCTCCCCCCGCTTCCGGGGAAAGGGCTTTGGTCGGAACTTTGGGTTGGTTTTCTTTTTGAGGATCCGCGTCGGAAAGCGCATCCGAGAGTCCGTCTCCCGTGAATTTCACCACAAACCGGTGCTCTTTCCCGGGGAATAGAGAGACTTTTATTCCGTCGATCTCTTTCAAAGAGTCGTTGATTTTCCGGCAAAGTTTTTCATTCTCGCCGGTGGGGATCCGGCCGGCTCTGCGGTCGACTATCAGACCCGACTTGAGAGTGGCAAAATTTCCCCGGGCCACAAGGTCATTCTTTCCCACTTCGACGCCACTCCCGAGGGCTTCCAGGATTCCCCTCCCTAGGATGTAGCGTGTGGGATCATACCCGAAGAGAGACAGATGCGCCGGTCCGCTGCCGGGAGTGATTCCCATGAACACAGGGTCGGTTACGCCGCAAGAGCTCTTCTTGGCGAGACGGTCAAGGTGGGGCGTGCGGGCGGCCTCGAGCTCGGTCTTCCCGTCGATGGGCAGACCGCCCAGGCCGTCCATGACAAACAGGATGATCTTGGAGCTGGTTTTGACGCTTATTTCTCGAGAGATAGTTTCCCAGTCCATGGCCAAGACAACTATAGAATAATCAAAAATCGAAGTCAATTATCAATCGGAGTCAGGCCTCAGTCACTTCAGTCATCCGGGACGGGCCTTCAGAATGAATGGTTCGTCCTGAAGGAAAGTCGGTTTTCGGTCGTTGAACTCACGAATTTCAATAAATTTAGATCTCTCTCCAAATATTTTTACAGCGGCTGATGTGAGGGAGATTTGACTCCGAAGATAAATTTTTGAAAAATATTCTTGTCATCTCAAAATTACAATTTTAAACTATAGGAACTTCCTGGCTATACAGGAACATTTTTTAAACAGAGGGCACAGAGATTTTATGGGGATGAGTCTTCGCTTCAGTTGCACACCTGTTATACTGAGGGAATGGTCGCTGGAAGAGTGGGTGAAACTGTCTGTCAAAAAGACGGAGATATCGATCGAAAAAGGACAGGTGGACGATACGCTTTACTCTGGATTCTCGCGTCATTGTGTGCATTTCTCTGGATAGACTGAGCAACAAAAAAAAAGAGCAGAGGCGATTTAGTCAGACCGAATATTAAGGGCGGTAGCATGGATATCTTCGCAGGCATCAGCGAAGGCGTGTTTGCGAGACGTTCGGCGCAATCTGATTCATTCGATGGTCATATAAAGTGAAAAGGCCGTTTCTCATATCATTCTGCCGAGTCTCCCTCTTTCTCGTCCTCTTTTTGTCTTCCTTATCCGTTTCTGGGCAGAGCTATCAGTCATTCGTGTCGACGCTTGAACAGATAAAGGAAAGAATCAGGTTTAAAATCGGGCCCCTCGGGATAACTCCGATTATTCGATTCAAGAATATCGGTTATGACAGCAATGTTTATTATCAACACGAGGATAACGACCCTGTTTCCGATTTCACCGCGACTTTTTCGCCGGAAATTCGTGCGTATTTGCTTTTTCGAGATTATTTAATCCTCTCGTTCGTGGAAAATCCAGAATATGTGTATTACCATGAGGAAGAAAGAGAACGCAGATGGAATAACACGCTCTCTACTGAATTCAAACTTCTTTTTCTCAACCGTTTCGTTATTTCAGGAAATTTCTATTCCAGAGATCGGAGACGTCGAGCCACGAGCGAGTTTGATGTCCGCGCGAATGAAATGATTAGCAGCTACAGCGGTCAGTTGTTTTATGAAACAGCCCGCAAAACCTCATTCGGTCTGTCCGGATTTTCCAGAAAAATCAGTTATGAGGATGTGACTCAACCCGGAGAAGAAATATACCTCTCCCGTGATTTAAACCGCACAGAGGCCGGAGGTATATTTGAGTTTTATTACAGGATATTTGCGAAGAGTTTCTTTTTTACTGCGGTCGAACTCGCAGATTATGAATTTGAGCATCCCGAATCTCGCTGGCGGGATTCCTCTTCTTACGAGGTTACCACGGGCATTCGTTTCCCCCGATTGGGCCGTGTAGGAGGAATCCTTTCAGTCGGCTATAAGAGGCTTACGCCGAAGCAAGGGGACAAAGAAAGCTTTTCAGGATTAGTCGGAAACACGCGCCTGAGTTTCAGGTTGTGGCGGTTCAGCATCCGCCTGAGCTCCGAATATGATTGTCATTTTTCCTACTGGACGAACAATGTCTATTTCGCTGAAGAACGGTATGGTTTCGGGGCATCTTTTTATCTCACACGGTTTTTAAGGCTGGATTATGATTCAAGCCGCGCAAAGACAAAGTATCCGGAACCGGTGTCCGTGAGAATGCCGGATGGGAGCATTGAGGAGATTTTCAGGAGGGATAGATACAGGACTCATTCGGTCGGTCTGGCCTTCAGGATTATAGAGAACACAGGAATAGGTATCGTCGCGAATTTCTGGGAGAGAGAGTCGAATTATTATTGGGAAAACAGGAAGAGAAGATTTATCGGGACTTACATCACGTATGAATTTTAGCAAAGAATTTAAGAAACAATTCCAAGAAAAAAAGGGGATCTCGGTCCTGAATGACCAAATCGAAACCCACAGAGGCATCAAATCATAAAAATCAAAGAAAAAAATTGAATTTATTTTTTAGAGTTAGAGACAAATGTGTTAAAATAAATGGCACTTTCGGGCAGTTAACAAGGAGTTTAAGGTGAAGGGGATAAAATTTTTCGTTTCATTCGCATTCCTGTTTGCGTTCGCGTGTTTCTTCTGGGGCCAGGAGAAAGACGTGGTGGAGTTCAAGATTGGAGCGAAGGACCTGTTGGAAATCAGTGTTTTTGGGCTGGAAGAGCTGAACAGGACCGTTCGTGTTTCGGAAGAAGGGAAAATATCCTTACCGTTGTTGGGGGAAATTCAAGTCGAGGGTCTCACAAAAACGGAGCTGGAGAAAAAACTCAGCCAGCTCCTGGAGGAAAAATATCTTCAGGACCCGCAGGTGACGGTGTTCATCAAGGAATACCAGAGCAAGAGAGTGTTCATGCTGGGCGCGGTTGAAGAGCCCGGTCCTTATGAACTGCTCGGCCGTCAAACCCTGCTTCATCTTATTTCTCAGGCTGGAGGTCTCACCAGCGATGCCGGGGATGAGATTATAATCATCAGGAATCTTCAAGATGGTACGAATACATCTTTTCGGATCCCGATCGACAGCTTGATTTTAGAGGGAGACACCGAGCTGAATATTTCTCTTGAACCGGATGATATCGTGAATATTCCGGCCGACAAGGCTGTTTTCGTCTATGTCTTCGGTCAGGTGAAAAAACCCGGAGCTCTGGAGGTGAAAAAGTCAAAAAAGCCTACTCTCCTCCGGGCGATTGCGCAGGCCGGAGGGTTTACGGATCGAGCTTCAAAAGGTGGAGTGATTATCAAGAGGATCGATCAAGAAGGCAAAGAAACTCAGATAAAAGTGAATGTGAAAGACATAATCAAGGGAAAGCGAAAAGATATCCCGCTCAAAGAAAATGATGTGGTTTACGTGCCTGAATCCATTTTTTGATCCGGTCGATAGAATCAAGATTGACTGGAAGTGACTATCAGAAGCCGATCGCTTGTAAATAAAAAAGATTAAGGGAAAGACAATGGAACACGAAAGATACGAAAAGGAAGAAGTGGATTTGCTGGAATACTGGAGGATAATTATCAGGAGAAAATGGGTGCTCATCACCTTCACCGGCGCACTGATCCTCTTCACCGGGGTGTTTTCTTTTCTCGCGACCCCGAAGTACGAATCCACCGCCACTCTGCTCATAGAGGGGGAGCGTTCGAAAATATTGAGCATTGAAGACGAATTCGGCTACAGCCGCCGTTACGAAGATTTGAGGTCGTTCAACACCAGCCTGAAGCTTCTGAAGAGCAAATCCCTGGCAGAAAGAGTCGCCAGGAAGATGAATCTTTTGAACCGGACAGAATTCGAAAGCGGACAGACGCAAGAAAAAGGTCTGTTGACCACAATAAAAGAAGCCATCAGCCTGAAATGGATATTTCCCGGGAAAAGAGCGGAAGCCGGAGAAACAGAGCTGTTGATTCGCTCCGATCCGTACTCCGAGATAGCGGAAACGGTCAGGGATGCCATTGATGTCTCGGCCGTGCGTACGACAAAACTGGTTGAAATCAGCTACACGTCTTCTTCCCCGGTCCTGGCCGCAAATGTCGTGAACACTCTGGCTGAAGAATTCATAGACTTTTCCATCGAGAAGAGATACGAGACGACTCAACAGGCCTCCGATTTTTTAAGCGAGCAGATCGCGAATCTGAGGGAGGATCTGTCCCTCAAAGAAAATGAACTCCAGAGGTATGGCCAGGAAAAGGAGATCTTCTTTTTGACTGAGACGGAGAGCACAGTGGTCAACAAGTTTGCCGATCTGAATGAGGCTTACACCCAAGCCCAGATCGTCCGGATAAGGAAAGAGGCTGAATACCGCGAGCTCAGCAGCCTGGATGTGGACTCATTGCCCCAGTTTGTGAATAACCCGCTGATTCAGAACCTCAAGACAGAATACACGCGGATGAAAAACGAGTATGAGGAGAAGAGCAAAATCTTCAAGTCCGGTTATCCGGAAATGGTGAAGCTGGAAGCGAAGCTGGAAAGCATGAGAGAAGAGCTGGTCAAAGAGATTGAAAAGGCCGTGGATCATGCCGAATCCGAATACCGATCAAGCGTAAAAGAAGAATCTTCCCTGAAAGCGCTGCTCGAACAGCAGAGGGCGGATGTGGTTCGTATGAACTCCAACGCCATCCTTTACAACAGCTTGAAGATAGAGGTGGAGAACAAGAGAAAACTCCTGAATTCGCTCGTAGAGAGACAGAATGAGACATTGGTTTCTGCGAGACTGGGGGGGCTGAGGACGAGCAATATCAGCATCATCGATAGAGGAGAAGTGCCGAAAAATCCTGTCTCCCCGAAGAAGAAAAGAAACCTCATTCTGGCTTTCTTGATCGGCATTCTCGGAGGCGGAGGGCTCTGTTTTTTACTGGAGTACCTGGACAACACGGTCAAGGGGCCGGAGGAGGTGGAAAGGCTGACCGGTCTTCCTTCCCTGGGCGTGATTCCTCACCTTTCTCCAGAGAGGATAAGAAAGAAAAAAAGGCACGGGCTGTATTCGAAGTACGCGTATTCCGACGGAAAAAAGAACCCAGGCGAAGGGAACAATCTTTCTGACATTAAGGAGATTGAATTTGTCAATGAATCCCATCCCAAGCTTTCTGTATCCGAAGATTACAGGACTGTGAGGACATCTATTTTGCTTTCCCAAGCAGGAACTCCTCCCAGGACGATCGCTGTTTCAAGCGCGGTGCCTGAAGAGGGAAAGACCGCGACTGTGACCAACATGGCGATCTCCTTTTCTCAGCTCGATAAAAAAGTCCTGATTATTGATGCGGATATGAGGAAGCCGCGGCTCCATCGGTTATTCAATATCAAAAATGTCGGAGGATTAAGCGGGTATCTGACCGGGAGGCTCTCGGCTAAAAATGCCCTCCAGAAGACATCGCACGAGAAGATCTGGATCATCACAAGCGGCCCGGTTCCCCCGAATCCCGCGGAGCTTCTGAATTCCGGAAGGATGGAGGAGTTGCTGGATGACGTGAAAGAGAAGTTTGATGTTGTCCTCCTGGATACGCCGCCCATACTGGCTGTCGTCGATGCTCTGATCGTTTCATCATTGGCAGAGAGTATGGTGCTCATCATTCATGCCGGAAAGACATCCCGCGTTCCTTTTGTGCGGGCATTCGAGGAGCTGAAACAGACAAAAACAAAGATTGTCGGCGTGGTATTCAACGAAGTCAAGATTAAGGGAAGGGAGTATTATTCCCCGTACCAGCATTATTACAGGCAGGGGTATTATGGAGAGGAAGAGGAATACTGATCCACCGGATTCCACAGGATGATCGACCTTCACTGTCATATTCTCCCCGGGATCGATGACGGAGCGAGTAGTCTGGAAGAGGCCGTGGAGATGGCCCGGATTGCGGAAAAGGATGGGATACAGAAGATCGTCGCGACTCCGCATCTCTTCAGGGGGAATTTCGTCCATCCCGACTCCGGAATAATCGAAGAGAGGAGAGAAGAACTCGGAGAGGCTCTTGAAGGCAATAAAATCCATGTGGAGATATTGAGCGGGGCAGAAGTTCATATCGTACACAATTTGGCAGATGAGATTCGACGAAACCGAAACGCTCTTGTCATCAATCGCCGATCCTACATGTTCATCGAGTTTCCTTCCCAACATGTTTTCTCCGGAGTCAAAGAGCTTTTTTTTGAGTTGATGAGCGAAGGAATCATCCCTATTATCGCTCATCCGGAAAGAAACTCCGTGTTTGTCCGGAATCCGACCTTTCTGTATGAACTGATCCAGGCTGGCGGCTTGGCCCAGGCCAACAGCGGAAGCCTATCCGGAATTTATGGAAAAGAGGCTGAACAGGCCGCGTTTCATTTTCTGGAGATGAATTTGATTCATTTTATCGCGAGCGATGGGCACAACGCCAGCGCTCTGGCGCCGAGGATTTTTGACGCAAGAAAAAAGGCAGAGAGCGTTATCGGGTCAGAAGGATCCAAGGCTCTTGTCGAGGATAATCCCCGCGCGGTCCTGCAGGATAAAGAAATTCCTTATCTGCCGGAGGCAAAGAATCCCTCGAAGAAGGCAAAGAGCCTCCGGTTGAGATTTTCCTTTTTGAAGCGCAAAGAATAACACTCGATTAAACCCTGAGAATGATGTTGAGAGGTAAAATCAAGTTAACCCGCCCGACAAAGGAAGACCTAACACCGTCGGGGAAAGACAGGGTGTACCAGAAAATAATCGAGTACGGCATTCTGGCTGTGATTATTTTTAGCCCTCTCCCTGCGGCATCTGTGTATGAATGGTCGATACTGGTGATCCAGCTTGCGGTGCTCATAATGCTGGCCGCGTATGTCCTCATGAGAGAGAAACCGCAGAACAACGAACTCCTTACTCTTTCATTGAAGTGGCCAAGATATCTCTTTTTGGGCCTTTGTGTATTTATAGGATTCCAAATCATCCCTTTTCCGAGTTTTTTAGTCAGACTCCTTTCTCCGAACACCTATTCTTTCCAAAATCTGTTTTCCCCGGATTTTTCCGAAGCCCGATTCATCAGTTTTTCTCTGATCCCTTCGCACACCCTTCGGGAAGGGATGGAGCTCCTCACCTATTTTCTTCTCGGCTTTCTGATCGTAAAGACCGTGACCAGAAGGCAGCAGATCAAGAGGATCGTTTACGCGATCGTTTCCATGGGTTTCTTTGAAGCTTTCTACGGAATGTACGAAATGTACAACGAGACTCCGCGGTTATTATTCTTGAAAAAAGTCCATTATTTGGATGTGGTCACGGGCACTTTTGTCAACCGGAACCATCTTTCCGGTTACCTGGAGATGATCATTCCCCTGGCCCTGGGATTGATCATCGCCCGGATCAGTCTTTTTTCTTTGGCCGGAATGAAATGGAAGGAAAAGGTACTCCGGCTGTCGGAGAAGGGGCTCGCGGTCAACCTGCTTCTCACCACAGGAATCGTCGTTATGGCTGTGGCGGTCGTGTTTTCAAAGTCGCGCTCCGGAGTGTTTCTTCTGATCTTCACTTTTGTCCTCTTTTTTCAGCTCTCGATTCTGTATTTTGGAAGGACGAGAGAACGGCAGAGATGGATTAAGAACTTTCTCAAAGTCACTTTTTTGATCATGACTTTAATCGTCCTCAACATCGGTATCGGGTCCGTTATAGAGAGATTTGCTCTGGATGATCTTCTGCATGAAGGACGGCCTGTCGTATGGGGCAAAGCCGTAAAGATAATCGGCGATTTTCCGTTGTTCGGGACCGGCCTGGGCACTTTTGGGTCTATCTATCCGGCCTATGAGGACCGCGGAGGATCACTTCGCTATTCCCATGCGCATAACGATTATCTGGAGTATTTATCCGAACTCGGTGCCGTGGGGATGCTCCTGCTTGTCGGAGGATTAGCCTGTATGGTCATCATGTCTTTTTTGATCTGGCGGGTGAGACGGCATCCGGAAGTCAAAGGATTGGCTCTGGGAGGGATTGTGGCGGTCGTGGTGATTCTGATCCACAGCATTACCGATTTCAACCTGCACATCCCGGCCAACATGGTGCTGTTTTCGGTGATCGTATCGCTGACGTTCGTTACCGCTTTTTATAAGCGCAGTGAATGAGGATTTTTTCGTGGACGCACGGAGGCGGGAACATCACCGTGGTGATTTTGGATGTTTTTGCAGAAGGAGATTTGACATCAGGGCTTGAATAACGAAGATTCCGAGATGAAAAATATGGTGAAATTCAAAAGATTCCCGTGGCTTGCGGCGATCGCCGCCGCAGGGATTCTCAGCATTTTTATCTACTTGAATGCGCATTTGTGTAACCGCGCCAGAGAAGAGGCAGTAAATCCGGAAAAAAAGATCAGGGTTTTGAGACGCGCGAATCTTTTTTATCCCTCCAACGACACCGTTTTTTACGAGCTGGGAAAGGCCCATTTTGATTTGGGCATGGATAATCTGAATGATAAAGCTTTCAGCATGCATCACTTCCAAAAATCCATCCGGCATTTCAGCCGTTCTCTCAGGATCAACCCGGCTTCTTATTTCTGTCATTTCAATCTGGCACAGTCGATGCTGTATATGAGTTATCTTGATCCCGCCTTTGAAGGGGATTCTTATGAGGAGTATAAAAAAGCGGCTCTCCTGGCTGGTCACAACAGTCAGATCTATTATGAGGTAGGAAAAATATTCCTCTCTCTCTGGCCAAAGCTGGAGGAGAAGGACCGCAAATTTACGGTGGAGACACTCAAGAGGATACTGGAAAGGAAAGACCGCCAGATGATTCGAACCGTTATGAATATCTGGGAGATGAACGTGCGGGATTACGGAGTCATGGAGGAAATCCTGCCTGAGGATGCCGCGGTATACAACCTGTTCGCAGAGTTTCTTGGGGAGAAATCCCTTTCAGGAGACGAGAGGCGGATGTATTTGGCCAAGGCGGAGCTGTTGGAGTTCGAAAGGGCGCGGATTGAGCACGATTCGGGAGAAAGAAATTTCCAGTATTACAGGCTCAAAAAGGCGTCACAGGATTTTCGCTCTTGCCTGAGGAGGCTGGAGAGGATAAGGTTTTACCAAAACCTGACCGGTCGTGAATGGATCGATGCGGAAGATTATCTGGAGCTCAAAAAGTCCGCCAATTTGAATATCGCAAAATGTATCCTTGAAGAAGATCAAAATTTTGAGGGAGCTCAAGGATATTTATGCTCCTACCTGGCCTTGGAAAACGAGGTGGCTCCGGTGGGCGAGCTGGAGGCTTTTCTCGAGTTGAGAGGTTTTGTGAAGGAAAAATTAGCGGCAAGCTTTGATGACCTGGGGCGGCTCTATTTCCAGACGCTTCTCTATTTCAGGCAGAACCGTTACCGAGATATCGTGAGGGTCGGCCGACTTCTCGAACAGAGCTTTGTTGTTGTTCCGGAAGAAAAAAAAGAAGAGTACATGAAGGTGCTGCAGCTTATCGGCGATTCTTATCAAAAAGTGGATTATCTGTACGATGCCGGCGGTTTTTACCGAAGAGCTCTGGAGATCGAACCCGGCAATCTCGAGACTTTATTGAGAATTCGCCAGAATTATGAGCGATTGAACAAGGAGGAACAGGTGCAGGAGATTGATGAAAAAATAGAGGACCTTCTGGCCCCGAGGCAGATTGAGTTCAATCGATATAAAATAGAGAAAGGACAAAGATCGGCTCATACTCTGATTTTTGATGGAAGCGAGATCATCCTGGATTTGAATTTCGACTCAGAAGAGGGCAGCTCTGTCATTCCGATGATCAGCGTGTTTTTTAATGGCCGCGTAGTATGGGAGGAGTATTTAAAGAGTGGTGAAGGAATCGGGCAGGATTCGCATCCCGTTTTATCACTCCCGCTCAAATCCAAAGTGGGACAGAATCGCCTTGTGGTGATTCCGGTGAATACGCCCATCGAACTTCACCGATTGACCTATCGAAGAGTAAATTCATGAATCTGTCCATGAATCAGGGATTCTTCAGAATGAAGTTCCTTGAATAATATGTATGAATCGCTTGACTCGCATGGAATATCCGACATATGATTTTGACAGTTGCGTTTTCCTGTGGTTAAATAATTGTTCATCGATGCCGTGAAAGGCACGTCTCCCGCATGAGCGGGATGAATATAATGGGGGAAGAATTCGGGGAGACTGATTTAATCTTGACAAAGAGATGGAGCCTTGTATATCATTGTAACTGCCTTTGAAGGAGGGGGACATGTTTAAGGAGGTTAAGTCAAAAACTGCTGCGGTCTTACTGACTTTTTCTCTCATCATCCTGTATTTTCCTCATAGCTTGGGCGCGCAGAAGCCTGGTAAAGGGAGCTTAATCGGGTTTGTCTTCGAGAAAGACGGGACCAAGCCCGTGGAAGGAGCAGTCGTCAAGCTGAAGAATGTTTCCACGGGCACTGTGTACGAGAGCAGCAAGTCGGATAAACTCGGAGTCTTGAAAACAGAAGGAATCGAAGAAGGATTGTATATCGCCGGCATCAGCACCCAGGCAGGGGATTTCAACGTGGTCAACCTGATCGGGGTCAAAGCCAACGAAACGGCGAAGGTGTCCTTTGCGTTAACGCCCCAAGAAGAAGAAGGAGAAAAGAGCCGGAAGAAAAAGCCGGGGGGTTTAGCGAAATTCTTTTTATCCCCGGTCGGCATTGCTCTCGTGATTGCCGCAAGCTCTGTGATCCTCTACGGCGTTGTCAAATTGAGTGAAAAAGAGCCGGAAGCCTCACCGTTTCGGAGATAATTTACAGGCCAGAAAAGAACAAAGAAAGCCGAAGACAGAACGGATTCATAAAATATAAAACAGCGTTATGCCCGGTGGTTGACCGGGTTTTTTTTTGCCCGCGGCAAAATTATCCGTCACTGTTCGTTTATCCCCAAATCCTTTGCGGCAAGGTCGATATCCATGACAGATTGCGTAGGGCAGACGCGCAGGATATCCGGTGTGTCACGCGTCAATGATGTGGAGACTTTTTCCTCGGGATGCCTTTCAAAGAGTGAGATGGCCGGGATTCAGAAAAGGAGCCTGAATCCGAACATCAGTTTATGGTGCTCCGCGAAAACTCGGTCCTTACCGATCGGCGCCCGGACCTCAATAAAGAAAGAGCGTTTGGTTAATGCCTCTCTGCCCACTTCAACTCCGACATTCGCAACGATCTCTCCATCCGGATTTCTGTCCTCTCTGACTCCTGATGTCAACCCTGCGCCCGCGCCCAAATAGACCGGTCCCGCATGGATATTGAAGAGCATGTTCGCCATGAAGTAAGATGTCCAGGGATTATCATCCAGGGCCAGGCCTCCTCCGCCGGAGATGGTGTAGTCCAAAGCGCGGCTGATCTTTATGACCAGGCCCAATCGTGTTATGGTATACCCTCCGTAGGAATTTCCGCTCGCAGCGGATGCGCCGGCATCCACAAACCAGAACACTTTTTTACTGGTCACCACGACTTGAGCTTCGGAAGGTTCGGATTCGGCACCAAAATCGTCTGTAACCCTCACGGCCACAGTGTAGATGCCCTCTGTGTTGAAAACCCGTTTCCAGATAAAAGGCTTTCTCGTGGCCGATAACCTGTCGAGCGAATTCTGTGCCTGGTCGATCACCTCGAAATGCGCTTTGACCACTTCTCCATCCGGATCAACAGACCCGGACGCATCCAGCGTGAATGTTTTCCCTGCGTAGTCCTCGTAATATTGAGATTCCAGCTTGCAGATTGGAGGCGAATTGATGTGCACTCTGGCTTCGCACGGGTTTTCGGAGGGTTTTCCTGAAATGTTGAATGCTCTTCCCTTGAACGTGTACCGTCCGGCCTTATCCAGCGTGATTTCAATCCTGGAAGACTCCGGAGTCAGGCGAAGGGTATCGATTATAACGCCCTCCGCGTTGATAACATCGACCTCCATAAAGCTGGCATTCTGGGAGCCGCTCATGTCGACAACGACAGGATCATTCAGGCTGGCTTTGTCAGGCCTGACGTTCATGCGCGCTATCGCGGCTTCTTCCGGGACCGCTTCCGGAGGAGGCTTTTCTTCTATCACCTCAGGCCTCTCCTCTGTCCAGAACAATACTCTCACTCCTCCCTGGATATCTTCGATTTTGTACAGAGGGATGGCCCCTTCGAGGTCGAAGACAACTCTGGCTATGTTGGTCTTGAACATACCGATTCGTATGGCGGTGATTCCGAAATCGTTGATATCAATCCGGCGGGAGGTTGTGATGTCCGTTGCCCCCAAAAAATCGATGACGATCCGGTTGGGTTGAGAGAGATTGAAATAATCTCTCTGAGAGTATTCAGTAACCAGGATTTTGATCTCTAACGTGTTTTGTTCTTTGGAGACAAGGATACTCTCAAGAACACCCTCCTGCCCAGAAGTTGTGTATTCCTCTGAAAAAGAGAGAATCAGTGATGATAAAAAGAGCAGGAGCGCGCAGAAAACAGACGCGTATTTCTTATTTCTCATTTGTCCCCCTCGTTCATTCATTCCCCAGAGGGTCTGTTGAACACTTTTTGAATATTTGAAGAATCGCAAGTAAATATTACTATATAAAATAAAAAAAGAAATTTCAATAGTCAAAAGTTCATCTGGGGTACTCATAGCAGAATAAAGGAGAATTAGAACCATATCTGGTTTTGTGCTAAAATCTTTCCATGAATAAGGTCGCCATCCTCGATTTTGGCTCCCAATACACCCAGCTCATCGCCCGAAAAATTCGAGAGCAGGGAGTATTCTCCGAGATTTTTCCTTTCAGCATTCGTCTCTCCAGGTTGAAGAGAGAGAAACCAGACGCCATCGTCCTTTCCGGAGGACCCCAGAGTGTCTACGGAAAGAATGCCCCCTTGATCTCCAGTGAGATAATCGAGATGGGGAAGCCCGTTCTGGGCATCTGTTATGGGCTGCAGCTGATGGCCTATCTTCTGGGTGGGAAAGTGGTCCCCTCGAAAAACAGGGAATATGGGTTTGCCTCGTTGAAAGTCTTGGACAGAAAAGGGATTCTTTCCGGCATCAGAGAGGGAGGGCAGGTCTGGATGAGCCATGGGGACAGAGTCGAGAAAGTTCCTCCTGGTTTTCTTGTATCCGGGAAGACGGCCCATTGTGGTGTGGCTGTGATGGAAGACCGGCAGAGGAAGTTCTTTGGCGTTCAGTTCCATCCGGAAGTGGTGCACACGCAGCAGGGCCGGAAGGTTCTGTCGAACTTTCTTTTTTCTCTTTCGGGGCTTCAGCCCGAGTGGGGAATGGACTCGTTCGTTGAACGCAAAGTCAAAGAGATTCGCCGGGAAGTCGGAAACGAGAAGGTCCTCTGCGGGCTCAGCGGTGGAGTCGACTCCCTCGTCACGTCCCTGCTCGTCCATAAAGCGATCCAGGATCGCCTTTTTTGCATCTTTGTCGATAACGGACTCTTGCGCAAAGGTCAGTACAGAGACCTGATGGAGAAGTTCAGGAAAAAATTATCCCTGAATGTGATTGGAGTTGAAGCTTCGCAGCATTTTCTGGAAAAGCTCAGGGGAGTGACGTCCCCGGAGAGGAAGAGAAAAATCATCGGCAAGATGTTCATCCGCATTTTTGAGGAGGAAGCGGCAAAGATCGGGAATGTGGGATTCCTGGCACAGGGAACGATCTATCCCGATGTGATCGAGAGCAATCCTGTCCGGGGACCTTCGGATTCCATCAAATCTCACCACAACGTGGGGGGATTGCCGTCACGGATGAAATTTAAGCTGGTCGAACCTCTCCGGGAACTCTTCAAGGACGAAGTGCGGGTCCTGGCCAGGGAGCTGGGAATGGACAGGAATTTTATCCTTCAGCATCCGTTTCCCGGACCCGGGCTGGCGGTGAGAATAGTCGGAGAGATCACTCCGGAAAGGATCAGGCTCATCCAGGAGGCAGATGCGGTACTGATTGAAGAGATCAAAAAGGCCGGTCTTTATAATAAATTGTGGCAGGCCTTTGTGGTGCTGCTTCCCGTGAAATCTGTCGGAGTCATGGGTGACCAGAGGACCTATCAGAGTGTGGTTGTGATCCGTCTCGTCCAGAGCGTGGACGGCATGACTGCCGATTGGTACCCGGCTGAACCGACGCTCATATCCCGCATATCGAACAGGATCGTGAACGAGGTCAAAGGAGTCAACCGGGTTGTGTACGACGTTACGAGTAAGCCGCCGGGAACCATAGAGTGGGAGTAAGGCAGAGAAAGCCCCTGGAAAGAAAGATCTAGACAGGGAATTTCGCCTTTATTCAGACCCTGAGGTGGATCCTAAGAAGTGCGGCGAGCGCGGAAAAGCGCGATACGCTGTGCGCAGGAACGCGAGCAACCAGCAAAAAATTTAGGACGGTTATTGCGGTATGCATCCCTATTTCCAGGATAACTTTTTTGGAAGTCAGGCAAACTGCTTCGGCAGCCCGTGTATTTTCCACAGCGAGGAAAATACACTTAGTCCTCGGCTCGCTCTCCTCTTCGAGGAACCCTGCCCGCTCGCCTCCGGATGGCTTCCTCACCAGATTGCCTGACTGTTTCTGCATGACAGAAAAAAAGATGCTTCCGTTATTGCGAAAAAAGTTGAGGTTGAAGTTTATAACCACTAAAATAGAGACTTGTGTTTCGGACTCCGTTGCTGTATTCATCCAGCGGAACCGGCCTTGTTTCCGGAATGACTGTGAATAGAGAAGGCTTGATTTCAGGCCGCTCGAAAACAATATGAACTGATATGGAACTGACATTTATTCACCTCCACAACCATTCGGAATTCAGCATTTTGGATGGGGCGTTGAAGACTTCGGCGCTGGTCGATGCCGCCTACCAGAATAAAATGCCCGCCGTCGCTCTGACCGACCACGGGAATACATTTGGCGCTGTGGGATTTTTCAAGCAGGCTAAGGAGAAGGGAGTAAAACCGATCCTGGGCTGCGAGATCTACGTGGCGCCTCAAAGCCGGTTTGACAAAAAGGCCAGCAGTAAACATCCGGTTCATTTTCATCTGATTCTGCTGGCCAGGAATGAAATCGGATACCGCAACCTCTGTCATCTCATCACCAAAGCCTATTTGGAAGGATTCTATTACAGGCCGCGGATCGACAAAGAACTCCTGGGTCAGCATGCCGAGGGATTGATAGGGCTTTCCGGATGCTTGAAAGGAGAAGTCAGCCATTTTCTGAGTCTGGATCAAGAAGAATTGGCGGAAGAGGCCGCACGCGAGTACGCATCGATTTTTTCTAAAGACAGTTTTTACGTCGAAATCCAGGATCATGGCCTAAAGGAACAGAAGAAAGTCAATCCGATGCTCATCCGAACGGCAAAGAAGCTGGGTCTGCCGTTGGTCGCGACGAATGACGTCCATTACTTCTCTAAGGATGATGCGGAGATTCAGGATGTTCTCCTCTGTATCCAGACCAACAAGAGGGTGACAGATCAGGACCGGATCCGATTCGGGTCAGAAGAGTTTTATTTCAAATCGAGTGCCGAAATGATCGAACTGTTCGGTGAAACACCGGAAGCCATCCAGAACACGGCCAAGATCGCAGCGGAGTGCAATTTCGAGTTCCCCGCCTCCCGGCATTTTCTCCCTCAGTACAAGCCTCCGGAGGGAGTGTCCCTGGAGGAGCATTTTGAAGAAGTGGTGAAAGAGGGATTCCAGGCTCAGATGAAGAGTATAGAAGAGGGTGAGGAAAAGAAAGATTCTTCCCGTGGCCTGGATGAGTACGAAGAGCGTTTGGAGAGAGAAATCAGGCTCGTAAAGGAAATGGGATTTGAGGGGTATTTTTTAATCGTCTGGGATCTGATCAAGATGGCCAAAGACAATGATATCCCCGTGGGGCCTGGAAGGGGATCCGTGGCCGGGAGCCTTCTGGCGTACAGCCTGGGGATCACCGATATTGACCCGCTCGAGTATGATCTGTTGTTTGAAAGATTCCTCAATCCAGAACGGATCAGCCTGCCCGATATTGACATCGATTTTTGCGGAAGACGCAGGGATGAAGTCCTCTCTTACGTCACAAAGAGATACGGCCAGGAAAATGTCTGTCAGATCATCACTTTCGGGACGATGGCCGCCCGCGCTTCGGTCAGGGATGTCGGAAGAGCGCTCGAAGTCCCTCTGCCCGAAGTGGATAAGATCGCCAAAATGATACCTCCGTTCGGAGAGGAGGCTTCAATCGAAGGCGCCCTAAAAAATATTCCTCAACTGAAGGAAATGAGGGACAAAGATGCCAAGATCGCTCATCTCCTCTCTGTCGCTCAAAAACTGGAAGGACAGGTCCGTCATCCCTCGATACATGCCGCCGGGATCGTCATCACTCCGAAACCTCTGGTGGAGTTCATGCCCCTGTATCAGTCTGTCAGGGGGGAGGTGACCACGCAGTTCCCGATGCAGGACATCGAAGCTATCGGGTTGCTCAAGATGGACCTTCTCGGCCTGCGAAATCTCACTGTCATCAAGGATACGATGGACCTCGTAGAAGAAGAGACGGGCGGTGAGATTGACCTGAAGAACATCCCGCTGGATGACAAAAAAACATTTGAGGTCTTTAAGGCCGGGAACACGGACGGCGTGTTTCAGTTTGAAAGCCCTGGCATGAAGGACCTTCTCCGGAATTTTAAACCCGAGAGCTTCCGCGATCTGATTGCCTTGAATGCGCTCTACAGGCCAGGCCCTCTCAAAAGCGGAATGACCGATGAGTTTATTAAACGCAAAAATCATCCGGATCGGGTCAGTTATGAATTTCCGGAATTAGAGCCGATCCTGAAAGAAACTCAAGGCTTGATCGTGTACCAGGAGCAGGTGATGCAGATCGCCACCGAGTTGGCAGGGTTTTCAATGGCCGAAGCGGATATCCTGCGCAAAGCGATGGGAAAAAAAGTGACCGGCATGATGAAGGCGCAGAAGCAGAGGTTTGTCCAGGGAGCCAAAAAGAAAGGGCTCAGCCAGGCTAAGGCCAACAAGATATTCGACCAGATCAATTACTTTGCGGGGTATGGATTCAATAAATCTCACAGCGCCGCCTACGCGTACCTGGCCTACCGCACTGCTTATTTGAAAGCCCATTATCCAGTGAATTTTCTGGCAGCACTGTTGACATCGGAGGCAGAGAGAGGTGCCACTCCTCAGGTGGTCAAGTATATCACCGAGGCTCAGGGGATGGGGATTAGGGTTCTCCCCCCTGATATCAACGCGAGTGACTTCAATTTCAAAGTGGACAAAGACGCCATCCGGTTTGGCCTTTCCGCGGTAAAAAATGTCGGTGAAAATGCAGTCCGGGCGCTGCTGGAAGCCCGGAGAAAGCGGGGGAAATTCGCCTCCCCGTTTGATATCTGTGAGGATGCGGACCCGAAGGTCTTGAACCGCAAGGTGATCGAGAGCTTGATCAAGGCAGGCGCCTTTGACTCCCTGGGATGGAGAAGGTCGCAGCTCTTTCACATGATCGATTATATGATCGAGTATGCTCATGAAATACAGAAGATCAGGGCCTCCAAACAGAATTTCCTTTTTGGCAGCAGTCAAATTGAGCCCCCTGAAATCCCCGCCGAAGTCAGGGAGATGCCGGAGTGGGACAAGTCTCTCTCCCTCTCTTATGAGAAAGACGCTCTGGGCTTTTATATCACGGGCCATCCTCTGGCCGAATTCGGGAAACAGCTCAATAAGCTCGTCTCCCATCCGATAAGCCAGCTGGATGACGAACGAGATTTCAACAGTGAGATCAAAGTGGCGGGGATCATATCCTCTGTGAAGCCGCTCAAGACCCGGAAGGATGAGAGAATGGCCACTTTTGTCCTGGAGGACATGACGGGTCGGATAGAGGTCGTGGCTTTCCCGGAAAACTACAAGAAATACTATGACACTCTCGGAGAAGACCAGCTCGTCTGGGTCAAAGGAAAGTTCTTGGGAGAGGGAGAGAGCCGGAAGATTCATCTTCTCCACATAATGCCACTGGCTGAGGCTTTTCAGAAGCAGGCCAAACGAGTGGTTTTAAGAATTTTTCTCCCCGGGATCGAGGAGTCCGTCTTCGAAGAGCTCAAAGGCATTCTGGACAAGAACCGGGGGAGCTGCCCGGTGTATTTCGAGCTGGAAACGCCCCATTCCTACCGGATGATCGTCGAAGCCGGAGAAGTTTCGGGGATCACTCTTTCGGAAGATCTGACAAGAAAGATCGAGAGCCTCTTGGGCGAAGACTCCGTCTTCATCGAGTATTGATCGGGGGGTCCTGGGTTATTCACGAGTCGAGGTTGCCGGAGACTCCGTTGCGAGGCGGGGTGGGATTCCTTCGCTTTGCTCGGAACAGGCTTGGCAATCCCATGCCTGCGCGCAAGGGCATGAGATCGCCACGCTTCGCTCGCGATGACAATTGGTCAAAAGGAAAGGTCGTCAGACCGGCTCGCCCGAAGGGTAAAAGATGCCGACATAAGATGATCAATTATCATTAAAGAGATGCTTGAATAAGGTGTCGGCAGATTTTATGAATAATCCAGGGAATAAAAATAAGGAAAATTTGTCTGTAAATTGTTAAAATATATACTCTTTAAGGCCTTGTCCCAGGAATGAAGAGTGGGATGCGGGCCTAAACCAGAAAAATTTGGATCGCACGATGAAGAACAAACGCATTTTGGGGAAAGCGTACGACCCTAAGCCTGTCGAAGAGAAGTGGTCTGATTTCTGGATCGATGAAGGGCTGTTTGTCCCGGAGCTCCCTTCCTCGAAGAAGAAGTTTTCGATGGTCCTTCCCCCTCCTAACGTCACGGGCTCTCTGCATGTGGGCCATGCTCTCTGCTTCACTCTTCCCGATATCATCGTTCGCTGGCGGAGGATGCAGGGATACAACACGCTCTGGCTTCCCGGGACGGATCACGCCAGCATAGCGGTCCATAACGTGATCGAGCAGAGTCTTGAGGAGAAGGGATTAACACGGGAGAAGGTTGGACGCGATGAGTTCATGAAGATCGCCTGGAATTGGAAGAACAAATACGGAGGCGTCATCATCAACCAGCTGAAGAAGCTCGGAACTTCTTTGGACTGGACGCGGGAAAGGTTCACTCTGGATGAGGGGTTTTCCCGCGCCGTGAAGCGCGTTTTTGTTGACCTCTACGAAGAAGGGCTGATCTACAGGGATTATTACCTGGTCAACCGCTGCCCCCACTGCGGGACCGTCCTTTCAGATATCGAGATCGAACACAAAGAAAAACAGGCCAAGCTGTATTACATCAAGTATCCTCTTCTCGACAGCGAAGAGAGCATCACGGTGGCCACCACACGTCCGGAGACCATGCTGGGAGATACGGCGGTGGCCGTGCATCCCGATGACAAGCGCTTCATACGATTCCAGGGGAAGACAGTCCTTCTTCCGCTCGTCGACAGGAAAATCCCCGTGATCACTGACGAAAGAGTCGAGATGGACTTCGGGACAGGCGCTGTAAAAGTCACCCCGGCCCATGACCCGGTCGATTTCGAGCTGGGAAAGAAGCATAATCTTGAGCAGGTCATCGTGATTGACGGGTCGGGAAGAATGACCAAAGAAGCAGGAAAGGAGTTCCAGGGACTGGACCGGTTTGAGTGCCGTGAAAAGGTTCTTTCCAGGCTGGAGGAGAAGGGGCTTCTTGAAAAGACAGAGGATTACCAGCATTCAGTCGGGCATTGTTACCGCTGCCAGACCGTAATCGAGCCGAATTTGTCCTGGCAGTGGTTCGTTCGCGTGGAACCTCTGGCCAAGGAAGCCATTCGCGTGGTCGAAGAGGGGAAGATTGAATTCATCCCCCCCAACTGGGCGAAAACCTACTTCGAATGGATGTACAACATCCACGACTGGTGCATCTCCCGGCAGCTGTGGTGGGGACACAGGATTCCGGCCTGGCATTGTAGTGATTGTGACCACATCATCGTGGCCCTCGAGACGCCCCAGAAATGCGGGAAATGCAAGGGTTCAAACCTGGTTCAGGATGAAGATGTCCTGGACACCTGGTTCTCCTCGGCTCTCTGGCCATTTGTCACAATGGGCTGGCCTGAACAGACCGAGGATTTGAAGGTTTTCTACCCGACGGATTTGATGTCCACAGGGTTTGATATCATCTTTTTCTGGGTCGCCCGGATGATCATGATGGGCCTGAAATTCGCCAGGGATATCCCTTTCCGTCATGTTTATATCAACGGTCTGGTCAGGGATTTCAAAAGGCGAAAAATGAGCAAATCAGAGGGGAACATCATCGATCCCCTCGAGATGATCGATAAATACGGTACGGATGCCTTGCGATTCACGATGGCCGCACTGGCCATTCCCGGAGCGGACATCTCCCTTTCGGAGGAAAGGATGGCCGGCTACCAGGCCTTCGCCAATAAAATCTGGAATGCCTCGCGTTTTGTTCTCATGAGCCTGGAGAGCGAAGAATTCCAGGTGAAAGAACAGGAATTGACCCTGGCAGACAGGTGGATCCGGAGCCGCTTGACGGAGATCACCGGCGAATTGGACAAGGCTCTGGAACAGTACAAGTTTTACGAGGCGGCCGACAAGATTTACCATTTTATCTGGCATGAATTCTGCGATTGGTATATCGAGCTGGTCAAGCCAAGCCTGAAAGCGGGGAACAGGACGACAGAGGCGATATTAGCGGAGGCTCTCGACTGGATCCTGAGGCTTCTCCATCCTTTCATGCCGTATATCACAGAGGAGATCTGGCAGCATCTTCCTTTTTCCGGAAAATCTCTGGTGAAAGCCTCTTTTCCCAAGGAGGACAAAAGATTCAAGGACAAGAATGCGGAAAAGGAGATGAAATTCCTCCAGGATGCCATCATCGGAGTCCGGACCATTCGAGCGGAAAACAGGATTCCTCCCAAGCAGAACATCGAACTCTGGGTCAAGGTCAAAAAGGAGGGAGAGAAAAAAATCATTCTGGAAAACCAGGCATATATTCAAACGCTGGCCAATATCCGGAAGATCGAGATATTGGATCGTTTCCCCGGCAAAAAGAAACTCCTGAAAGGAGTCGCCGGATCTTGGGAAATAGGGATTCCGATAGAGGAGGGCGTTTTCGATCTGCAACAGGAAAAACAAAGGCTGGAAAAAGAACTTTCCAAGCTCGCTCAGGACATAGAAAAGATTGAAAAGAGGCTCCAGAATCAAGACTTCCAGAAGCGCGCTCCGAAGAATGTCATTGAGGAAACACAGCAGAGGCTTCAGCAGCTCCAGGCAAAGAAGGCCAAGCTCGAAGAAAGCTTCGAACATGTTCTTTCCCTGATATAAAGAGCCGAGAAGAGGGCCAGCTTATATCAATCTGCCATGGAAATTGGGGCGAAAATCGTTCGAGTCAAAAGCTGTCTGTCCACCAATGATATGGCTAAAGACCTGGCTCTCTCCGGGGAGACAGAAGGCACGGTCGTCATTTCCGAAGAGCAGACGCAGGGAAAAGGGACAAAGGGGAGGAGCTGGTATTCAGCCAGAAAAAAGGGACTTTATCTCTCTGTCGTTCTCACTCCCCCTCATCCGGACATTTCCCTGATTCCGCTTGTGGGAGGATTGGCCGTCAGCGATGCCGTGTTTTCCTCCTTTGGCATCCGGGTCAGCCTGAAATGGCCCAACGACCTGGTTTGGAAAGGGAAAAAGCTCGGAGGGATTCTCTGCGAGGGTGCTTTTTCAGGGAACCGGGTCAACTACGTTGTCTTAGGCATTGGCCTGAATCTCAGTCATGCGAGGGATGATTTTCCAGAGGAAATTCGCGATCAGGCCGTCTCCCTGAAGCTTATAACCGAAGAAAAGCCCGACGAAAAAGTTCTTCTTGGAAACCTCTTGCAGGCTTTGAGTTATTGGTATAAACAGTTCGTACTGGGAAAAGGAGACAGGATTCGCAGGGCTTATCAGGAGACATCTGTGTTGTCCCCGGGAATAAAAGTCATCCTGGATACGAACAGAGCGGAGATTTCCGGGATTTACAGGGGGATCAGCCCTCAAGGCGGCCTGGTTGTGGAATCCGAAGGGAAGAAAACAACTTATTTTTCTGCGGAGATCAAGGCTGTCAAAGACACCCCACAGGAGGGATGAGATGCTTTTAGCCATAGACATCGGTAACACGAACATTGTCCTCGGAGTTTTCCGCGGAAGAAAACTCATCCATAGCTGGAAGATTCAGACAGAAAGCGAAAAAACCAGCGATGAATACGGAGTCACGGTTCTCAACCTGTTTTCTCTCTCCGGCCCTGAGAAAACAGAGATCGAGGCAGCCATCATTTCCAGTGTTGTTCCTCCTCTGACGCCGATTTTCGAAGATCTGAGCAAGAGCCTCTTCAATGTAAAGCCCGTGGTGGTCGGACCCGGGCTCAAAACAGGAATGGCCATACTTTATGAAAATCCGCTGGAGGTGGGCGCGGACAGGGTGGTTGCGGCCGTGGGCGCCTATGAAAAACATGGGGGTCCCTGTATAGTGGTGGATTTTGGGACAGCCACAACCTTTGATGCGGTTTCCTCCAAAGGGGAATATCTCGGCGGAGCGATCGCTCCGGGAGTCCAGATTTCGGCGGAAGCCCTCTATCTGAAAACAGCCCAACTGCCTCGCATTGAGATCAAAAAACCCAGGGCAGCCATCGGCCGCACCACGGTCACCAGCATGCAGTCGGGATTGTATTTTGGCTATGTGGGCCTTGTGTCCAAAATCATCGAGGAAATCAAAAGAGAATTGGGAGAAGGCACCACTGTCATCTCCACGGGAGGGTTTGGCGCCCAGATCAGCCACGAGATTTCCTCTATCGATATTCACGAGCCTGATCTCGTTTTGGAAGGACTGCAGGTCGTTCATCAGAAAATCCAGGGTTGAACATTTCGCCCGTGCGGGGAACAGTGAACGGAAAGAGCAAACACAGAAGCGAGTATTACCAATCGATTGCCCGCTATTACTTCAAGCGGCGCGGGGCCCCTTTTTTCCTCTCTGCCGCAGAACTGGGCCTCATCGCAAAATGGGAAAAGATGAAAATTCCCCTTGCGGTTGTCCTGGAAGGGATCCAGAGGGCTTTCGAGAGTTATCTGAGGAAATCCGGAAAAAGGACCAAGATCCAGACGCTGGCCTATTGCGAGCCGCAAATTTTGAGGGCGTTTGACCAGCATAGAGAAAGAAGAGTGGGAAGTGAGCAGAAGAAGGTCAGCAGAGCAGAAAAAAGAAACCGCGCCCGGGCAGAGATAAAGAAATTTCTCACAAGCCTTCCCGGTCAGATCGACTATTTGAGAGAGTCCTATTCCAGGGCGCAAAACGTGCTCTCCCAGAGCCTTGTGGAGGAGGAGAAGCTTGAACGAATAGAGGGAGAAATCGAGGAGTTGATCTGGGAGCACTCGGCGAAGAATGAAAAGGAAAGGGTTATGAAGGATATTCGATCGGAGTATAATGTGGGCGTGGAAGAGGAATTTTTGAGGATTCTCAGGCTAAAATTGGTCAAGGAGTTGAGAGACAAATACAGGATCCCGTATGTTTCGCTTTTTTATTATTAGGGGTCGCGTCTTAACATTTGACATTTGGTGAACTACTATAAATCACTGTGAACGGAGGTTCCTTGTCATTGCGAGCTTGCGCGGCAATCTCGTAAGATAAAATAAGAGGGAGATAAAATCCTTTTGTCACTGTGAAGAAGGAAATGACGAAGAAATCTTATAAAAAGGATAGAATACATTTTAATTAAGGGATTGCCACACTGCGTTCGCAATGACATGTGAAACAACTCCTATTATGAACAAAATACATGGAATCTGAATATTATATCCCGATCAAAGGAAATCAATGGACAGTGAAATAGTATCCCTGCTCAGGAAAAGACGGGAGGGTCTGAACTTCCAGAAGATCGCCCGAGAGCTTCATCTCTCCCCCAGGGAAAAGCAAAGGTTGAAGAAGAGCTTGAAAAGGATGGAGGGCCAAGGCGTCGTCTTCAGGCTGAAGGGAAAGTATCATGTCCCCGCCAAGACAGACCTGATACGAGGCCGGTTTATCCCGACACTGAGGGGATTCGGTTTTGTTGCCCCGGAAGACCGGTCATCCGAGGATATTTTCATCCCGGCCCGTTACACCGCAAATGCCCGGAGAGGCGATCTCGTGGAGGTCCTGTACAGGGAAAAAGGGAAAAAGGGAAAGTCTGAAGGCCGGGTGGTCAGGATCTTGAAAGCCGAGAAGAAAACGCTGCTCGGGATTTACTCTGAACGGCGCGGAAGCCCCTTTTTTCTCCCGTTTGACTCTCCGTCTTCGGAAGAACTGCCTTTGAAGGGCGAAAAGCCGCCCGCGCTCCGCCCGGGGATGGTCGTTGAAGTCGACAGAAAAACTGTCGTTTTGAAAGAAGTGCTGGGGCAGCCCGATGATCCGGGAGTGGACACCCGGGTGATGATAAAGAAGTTCAACCTGCCCTTCTCGTTTTCAAAAAAAACCTTAGCCGAAGCCAAAGACCTCTCCGGACGAATAAACACTCAGGGCCGGAAAGGGAGAAAGGATTACCGGAGCTGGAGGAGCATGACGATAGACGGCGAGCACGCTCAGGACTTTGATGACGCGGTGAGTGTGAAAACACTCAAAAATGGACATTTTCTTCTCGGCGTCCATATCGCCGATGTCTCCCATTTTGTCAAGCCGGATTCCTTTCTGGATACTGAAGCCTTCGAGAGAGGGACGAGCGTTTATTTTCCGGATTCGACTCTTCCGATGCTGCCCGAGAGACTGTCCAACAACATTTGCAGCCTCAGGCCCAAAGAGGACAAGTTGGCCTTTTCGGTCCTCCTCGAGATTGACCGGAAAGGAAAGATCATTCAAACGAGGTTTCATCCTTCTCTGATTCGAACTGTCGAGAGGATGACTTATGATTCGGTCTTCCGGATATTCGAGGACGACGAGAAGGAGAAAAAAAAGTATTCTCGGCTGGTTCCAGACCTGTTTTTGATGAGAGAATTGGCGTCACTCTTGAGAAAGAGAAGAGAGGATGCGGGGAGCCTGGATTTTGACCTTCTTGAGCCGGAGCTTGTGTACAGAGAAGGAAGTCTCATTTCCATCATTCCCTTCGAGCGCAATGAGGCCCACCAACTGATCGAGGAATTCATGCTCGCGGCGAATGAGGCTGTCGCCCATTTCTTGATCCAGAGAAATGTCCCGCTTCTTCACAGGGCACATCCCGACCCGGATTTGAAGGACCTGGAAAGGCTGAGAGAGATACTGACTCATTTCGGTCTGTCCCTTCCGATGCCCAGGAAGATTGGGCCGAAGGATCTGCAGCGCGTCCTGAAGGATGTGGACGGGAAACCCGAGGAGAAATTTGTCAGCCTCCAGGTGCTGAAATCCCTGAAACTCGCCGTTTACTCGGAAAAAGATGCGGGGCATTACGGCCTTGCCAAAAAGGAATACGCCCACTTCACCTCTCCCATCAGGCGTTACCCAGATCTTGTTGTGCACCGGATCTTGAAGGACGTTCTGGACGGAAAAGAGAGAGAAAAACTCTCTCTCGCTCCGGTGGCTCTCCACTGTTCCGAGCGGGAGCGGACCGCGGAGGAAGCGGAGCGGGAGCTTCTGAAATGGAGGATATTCCGTTTTCTGAAGCGGAAGCTTGGCGAGGAGTTTGATGGTATAATCGTGGATATTACCAGCGCGGGCCTGATCGTGGAGCTCGATGACTATTTTGTGGATGGGCTGATCTCTTATTCGGATTTAGGAGGAGATTACTACCGCAAGCGTTCGGAAAAGACTCTGGTGGGGAGGCGAACCGGCAAGACTTTTGAGCTTGGAGAGAGAGTGAGAGTGATTTTGGCCTCGATTGACCCTATCCTGAGGAGAATGAGCCTGGTTCTATGCCAGGGAAAGCGGGATAAAGCGCGATGAGCACAAACTGCTTTGATGCGGCCATCGACTTTCGGCCTCCGGGGAAGCGGAGTCAAATGGATGCTGTGCTTCGTGCCGGAGGCAAGAGGACATCCGCCTCTTTCCATTTTTATGAGCCTCTTCCGGGAGACACGCGTGGCCCCCATTTGGTCCGGATCCATACTCACCAGCCCCTTGTGCTGGGATGGAAGGATGCGTTCGATGTCCTGGAGTCAGGAAGAAGGCGTATTCTGGGAAGGGGACGTGTTTTGAATCCCTTTTCAGAAAAGGTGACGCAGACCAAAATAAAAAAACATATAAATTTCCTCAAAGCCCTTCAAGGAGACAGGAAGCAAGCCATATCGATACTGGCTCAGGAGAGAGGGATGCGGGGTTTGAAAGAAAAAGAAATCACGGATTTTTTCCCCTCAGGGAAAAAAACTCTGCTGCGGCTGGTCCAGGAGCTGGAGGAGGAGGGAAAGATACGGATTCTCTCTTTCACTCCTCTTTTTCTGCTTTCTCAGGAGGGGTTTATTTTTATCTGCGGGAAAATTACTGAATTCCTTTCTCGTTTCCATCAGAAATATCCTGACCGGAACGGAGCCAGTCAGGAAAGACTCCAGAAAAGGTTTAACGTCCATCCCAGGGTGCTCTCCCTTGCATTGAAACATCTCCTTCACACAGGCCAGGTCAAGGAGTCAGGAGAGGAATTCTCCCGGCCGGACTTCAAAGTGACCTTGACTCCTGAGGACGAGAAGATCCTCAAGAAGCTGGAGGAGATGAGCCTGAAAGGAGATTTCCGGCTGTTTTCACTGGAAGAACTCCAGAGGCACTTCCGGATCAGCCCGAAGAAGCTCGACAGGATGCTCTCTTTTCTCATCGAGAGAAAAAAAATCGTCCAGGGAAAGGATGGGCTGCTGCTCCATTCCAAATGGCTGGATGAGATAATACAGAATATCAAACGTTCAAAAAAGAAAGAGCTGACCATAGCCGAGTTTAAAGAAATAACAGGCCTTACCCG
>JABAOC010008644.1_pt2 | contig 29268 bp, 13 predicted proteins | sample 7062161 | NCBI WGS metagenome assembly JABAOC01 (sample SAMN14538625, study PRJNA623070) | marine sediment metagenome | biome: marine biome [ENVO:00000428]; feature: marine pelagic biome [ENVO:01000023]; material: deep marine sediment [ENVO:00002113] | place: India: Gulf of Khambhat ... | reverse complement strand
CATCCGATACGGCGTTCGGATGCTGAGGAAGACACCGGGGTTCACGGCGATTGCTCTGCTCACGTTGGCGTTGGGCATCGGTGCGAATACGGCGATCTTCACCCTGATCAATGCGATGCTGTTGAAGTCGCTGCCGGGGGTGAAAGACCCGCAACGGCTCGTACTGGTGACGGACAACGGGTGGCCGAACCTCAACTATCCGCTTTACGAGCACCTGCGGGACAACTGCGAGTCTCTTTCCGGCCTCTTCGCCAGTCCGTTTATTGACAAATGCCGGATGGGAATCCCGGGCTCGGGTGCCGCCGAGCCGGAGTTGGTGCGGAATCAGGCGGTTTCGGGGAATTTCTTTTCGGTCCTGGGCGTGCGGGCAACTCTCGGGCGGATGTTGACGCCCGACGACGACCGTACAGGCGAGCCTCAGCCCGTCGTGGTGATCAGCCACGACTTCTGGTGTCGCCGCTTCGGACGGGATCCGGCGGTAATCGGCAGAACGCTTACGCTGGAGGACGTTCCCCTGACCGTCGTCGGCGTGACCCCCCAGGGGTTCTTNNGCGTTACCCCCCAGGGGTTCTTTGGGTTCGCTGCCGGAAACAGGCCCGACCTCTGGTGGCCCATCCAGTTGATTCCGCAGGTGAAAGGAGAGGGATTCTGGCTGACATCCGGAGGCTCCCAATGGATGCAGATTGCCGGGCGTCTGAAGCCCGGCGTGACCAAAGCGCAAGCCCGGGACGAGTTGGACCTGATCTTCAGGCGGATGCGTCTTGCGCAAGTCGAGGACCGGCAGTTATCGGAGAAGGAGCGACAGGACCTTCTGAGCCACCGGATTGCGTTGCAGCCGGCCGCGACGGGATTCACCTGGTATCGCCGTGAATTTCAGCGAATGTTCGTCGTCCTGATGACGATCGTTGGCGTGGTACTGCTCGTCGCCTGCACAAATCTGGCGGGGTTGCTCTTGGCGCGCGGTGCGGCGCGTCAACGCGAGTTCAGTATCCGGGCCGCCCTCGGCGCCGGTCGCTTCGCCCTGGTTCGCCAGCTCCTGACGGAGAGCCTGTTGCTGGCGACGACGGGCGGCGTCCTGGGCCTGCTGTTGGCGCAGGGGGGCGTCCGGCTGCTGGTCCACTACATTCCCGAGCATGGCGAAACCGCTCTGTTCGAGCTGGCTCCGGATCTGAGGGTCCTGGCGTTTACGTTCGCGGTTTCTGTCGGCACCGGGCTTCTCTTCGGGCTCATCCCGGCCTGGCGAGCCAGCCGGCTGGAGGTCGTCGCCGCCCTCAAGGACCAGGCCGGCAGCGTGCTGGGTCGTGAATCCGGGCAGTTCTGGAACAAGACGCTCATGGTAACACAGATCGCGATGTCCTGCTGTCTGCTCATCGGCGCCGGTTTGTTCGTGCGAACGCTGCAGAAACTCCGGACGCTGGACGTCGGCTTCGACCGTGAGAGCCTTATGGTCTTCTACCTGGACGCGGGAAAGGACTATGCGGACAACTCGCGGCGGACGAATCTCCACCACGAAGTCCTGCAGCGCGTGCAGAATCTCCCGGCCGTACGCTTTGCCAGCATGTCCAACATCCAGTCGCTGGGCGGCGGCGAACTCGGGTACGGCCCGTCCAAAGTGGCCAGGGCCGAGAGCGACCCGCTGGTTGAGGAAGGCCTGAACGTGCGGGGAACGGCCGTCACTCTGGACTACTTCCAGACTATGGGCGTCCCCCTGCTGATGGGGCGCGGCTTCGGTCCCCAGGACGAACCGACGGCCCAAAGGGCTCAGCCGGGCCAAACGCCTCGCCCGCTGATCATCGATCAGACCTGTGCGCGAAAACTCTTCGGAGACGAGAATCCTGTGGGCAAGCTGTTGCGGGCTGACGGTCCGCCTCGGGAGGTCATCGGCGTGGTCGGAGACGTGGTCCACAAGGGGCTCCGCAGCGGCTCGCGTTTCTCGGTCTACAGCCTGGAGACGTGCCGTGCGCGGGCATTGGGGTACTTCCATGTCAGGACGCGGGGCGATCCGCTGGTCGTGGCGGAGGGCATCCGGCGGGTGGTTCGCGAGCTTGATCCGCGCGTGCAGGTGAGCGGCCTGCATACGATGGACGACATGGTCAGTGACCAGTTGCGCCGGGAACGGATGCTCTCGCAGCTTGCCAGCTTCTTCAGTCTGTCCGCCCTGGCGCTATCCTGTCTTGGCCTGTATGGCATCCTGTCCCATGCTGTGACCCGTCGGACACGCGAGATCGGGGTGCGGATGGCCCTCGGAGCACAAAGGCACAACGTGCTTTCCGCGGTCATTCGACAAGGGATGACGCTTACACTGCTCGGAGGTGTCTTGGGGGTGCTGCTGGCGGTCCCGTTGACCCGCATCGTGTCCGGTCTGCTCTATGGCGTCACGCCGACCGACCCGCTGACGTTCGTGTGTGTGGCCTTGCTCTTGACCGGCGTGGCCCTGCTGGCCTGCTATCTCCCCGCCCGCCGGGCGGCGCGGATCGACCCGATGGCGGCGTTGCGATACGAATAAAGGAGTGGCAGATGCAAACGCTATGGCACGACATACGGTATGGACTTCGTCAGTTGCGTAACAGCCCCGGTTTCACGGCGATAGCAGTGTTGTCGCTCGCCCTGGGCATTGGCGCGAATACGGCGATCTTCAGCGTGATTAACGGCGTGCTGTTGAAATCACTGCCCGTGCGCGATCCGGACCGCCTGCGGGTCATCGGCTGGAGGAGGGGCGAAAATGTCGAGATCTACGGCCTGACGAGCGACTCCCGGGGTCAACGAGGGTTCGGTGAATCCTTCTGCATGGCCTTTCCGTATCCGCTCTACCGGGAGTTCGCCGAGAAGGCCGAGGGATTCTCCCCTATTTTCGGCTTCTCCTATGTGGAAGGTGGCGTGACGGTCAGCGGCGAGGGCTTTGCGGTCGCGACCCATGGATTGTCGGTCTCGGGCAACTTCTTCGACGGTTACGGCGCCCGGGTCTTGATCGGGCGCCCCATCACCCCTGAGGATGACCGCGTAGGCGCCGAGCCAGTCGCGGTGATCACGTATCCCTTCTGGCGCCGTCATTACGATCTTGACCCGCACGTCCTCGGACGGACGCTCATGGTCAACGGCATTGCCTTCACCATCGTGGGCGTGCTGCCCGAGTGGTATCGAGGACCCCTGAGCGGCGATCCCAGCGAGTTCTATGTGCCCATTACCGCGCAGCCGCAGATTACATCGGATGAACTTCTGGAGCGTCCCCATCGTGGATGGATCCGCGTCATGGGCCGCTTGGCCCCGGGGGCCAACGAGGCGCGAGCCCGCGGGTCACTGGAGGTCCTGTTCCGCCAAGTGGTGCGCCCGTCACAGACCAAAATGGAGCGGCCGTTTATCGTGCTGGCCGACGGCAAACAGGGTCTCGGGATGCCCAGCGTCGCGAGCACGCTCGTCCTGGTATTCTTGCAGGCGCTGGTCGGTGTGGTCCTGCTGATTGCCTGTGCGAACGTGGCGAGCCTGTTGCTGGCCCGGGGGGCCATGCGTCACCACGAAATGTCCGTCCGGGCGGCGATCGGTGCGGGACGCTGGCGGCTGATCCGCCAGTCGCTCATGGAGAGTCTGGTCCTGTCGGCGGGAGCCGCGGGGCTCGGATTGGTCTTGAGTGTGTGGATCAGCGCATCCGTCAGGGGGTCTGTGACCGCTCTGCTTCGCCAGACGCAGGCTGACCTGGGCTATATGGGCAATCCTTCCGCCAACGTTCGGCTGGTTCAAGGAATCGACGGCAGGGTCCTTCTCTTCACGTTGGCGGTCGGAATACTCACGACGGTGCTATCCGGCCTGATTCCCGCGCTGCGAGCGGCACACGTTGATCCCTCCGCCGGGCTCAAGGACAATGTCGGCCGGGGTGCGCCGCGCTTGCGCCTGGGAAAGATGATGATCGTGGTGCAGGCGGCTCTGTCTATGGTGCTCGTCACGGGGGCCGGACTCCTGACGCGCACCGTCATCAATCTGTATCAGGTCGATCCAGGATTCGACGCGGAGAACCTGCTCGTCTTTCAGATCACTCCTCTGGAGGCTGAGCATAAAACAAGAGATCTCGTCGGTTTCTTCGACGATGTGCGGAGAACCATTGCCGCGATTCCCGGCGTGCGGTCAGTGGCCCTCTCCCACGTGGAGGGAGGGTGGTACACGGATGTCTCCGTCCGCGGACGCTCCCCGGAGGGGCCCGAGATACCCGTCTGCATCGTCAGCGACGGATGGCTGGCCACGAAGGGGGTTCCCCTACTGGCCGGGCGCGATTTCGCTCCTACGGACATCGCCGACTCCCCGCGCGTCGCCATCGTCAACGAGGCCTTTGCTCGCAAATTCTTTCCGGATGAACATCCCCTCGGCCAGTTGGTGAAGACGGAGTTCGGAGACGAAGGCTACGAAATCGTGGGCCTGTGCGGCAATTACAAACTCGGCCTGCGCGGCGAGGTCCCGCCGACCATCTGCCTCTGCACTCGTCAGAGAACGGATCGCCGGGTGACTTTCACCGTGCGCAGTGTCCTGCCTCCGCTGTCGCTCGTGCCGGCCGTCCGCCGGGCGGTGGCTAGGAATGACCCTGCCATTCCCTTGGAAGGGGTCACCACGCAGGAGTTGCTGCTGAAGACGTCCATCGCCCTGGAACGGACTTTTGCGCTGCTGTGTGTCAGTCTGGCGTTACTTGCACTGGGGCTCTCCTGCATCGGCCTCTATGGGCTCATGGCCTACAACGTCGCTCGACGCACGGGCGAGATCGGCATCCGCATGGCGATAGGAGCCCGACCGGCCGACGTGGCGCGGCCCATTCTGCGCGAGGCGGGACTGCTTGCCATTCTTGGCGTTGTGATTGGGCTGCCGATGGCCTTGGCTCTCGGCGTCATCCTGAGCGCCGTTGTCTTCGGCATCGCGCCGTACGATCCGCCGACCATGGTTGGTTCGGGGCTGGTGTTGCTCGCGGTGGCCGTCGCCGCCGCCTGGCTGCCCGCTCGCCGCGCCGCACGGATCGATCCGATGGTGGCGTTGAGGTACGAGTGAGCAAAGTAGAATACAAATAGAGAACGCACAAGGGATAATAAGTGATGACGATTCTACATGATATCAGGTTTGGTCTTCGCACGATAGTGAAGAACCCCGGATTTGCCTTACCGGCCATACTCTGCCTGGGGCTGGGCATTGGCGCCTGCACAGCCGTATTCAGCGTAGTGAACACGGTGCTGCTCCGACCCTTGCCCTTTAGAGATTCCGACCGTCTTGTGCGGGTTGGGGAAGTCCCTCTGCAAGAACCATCCAAGGACTATCCCTTCGTTTCAACGGGATTTCTCCTTGATTTGCGGGAACAAGCCAAGTCCTTCGAGGAGATTGCCTCTGCGGGACATGCGTGGTTTCCCATGACGGGGGGCGAGTTCCCCGAACGGTTCAGTGGCCTTCGCGTCTCTGCTAACTTCTTCCGAACCCTGGGGGTCAAGCCGATGTTGGGTCGAACTTTCCTGCCGGGGGAAGACCAGGCCGGCAGAAACGACGTCGTAGTTATGAGCCACGGTCTTTGGCAACGGCGCTTCGGCGGCGATCCGAACCTGGTGGGAAAAACGATTGTCCTCGCTAATTTGTCAGGTGGTGCCGGTCGGGCCTGCACCGTTGTTGGGATCATGCCGCCATCGTTCAGATTCCCTATAATCACCGGTCAGTGTGAGATGTGGCAGCCCCACGTCCTCGAGTCTCGCGAATTCCATGAGGCGCACGGTCCCATTCGCGGTTCGATCTACTTGGGTCGTAGCCTGCTCGTCGTCGCCCGTTTGAAAGCGGATGCCACGAGAGAGCAGGCGGAGGCTGAGACGCGTCTTCTTGCGCAACGGCTGGCGCAGCAGTACCCGCAGACTAATAAAGGATGGACAGCTCAAGTTCAGCCGCTGCGCACACAGTTCATGTTCGGCCAATCCGAGAGACCCTTGTGGGCCCTGCTGGGAGTGGTTGTCTTTGTTCTGCTGATTGCCTGTGCCAATGTCGCCAATATGCTGCTGGCTCGTGCAGCTTCGCGCGAGAAAGAGGTGGCTGTTCGCGCGACCCTCGGCGCCGGCCGCCGGCGGCTGGTTCGTCAACTGCTTACCGAGAGTCTATTGCTGGCGCTTTTGGGCGCCGGTCTGGGATTGCTTCTGACGCATTGGGGCATCAACCTGCTCAAGCCCTTGATCCCCCAGCGGCTCCCGTTGGCCAGGGACGTTGGCGTGGACGCCTGGATGCTGGGCTGCACCTTACTGTTCTTGGTCTTGACCGGCGTCGGTTTTGGCCTGGCGCCCGCCTGGCAGTTGTCCAAGCCAAATTTAACCGAGGCCCTCAAGGAGGGAGGCTGCCGTTCGGTCGGCGGCTCGCCCCGCAAGCCTCTTAGAGATTTGTTGGTGGTCTCCCAAGTAGCCTTGGCGCTGGTGCTGCTTACGGGGGCGGGGTTGATGATCCAAAGTGTCGTGCGGCTGTTGCGAGTTGATCCCGGCTTCGACCCTCACAATATGCTAAGGATTTCTCTCGTGCTTTGGGGCGAAGGGCAACATGCAGTAGCTGAGCAGGTCTCGAAGCGCCTTCAAGCATTGCCCGGTGTNNCAACACGCATTAGCTCAGCAGGTGTCGGAACGCCTTCAAGCATTGCCCGGTGTTCAGTCCGTGGGGATCCACCATATCGGGGGCGGGAGCAAGTACGTGACCGAAGGGCGAACGATACCGGATACTATATGGAAGATAGACTGCGGGCTCGGCACTTCCGACTATTTCCGTGCCATGGGCATTGGCCTGCTGAAGGGCCGCCATTTTACGGAACAGGACACGGGGGCCGACCAGAAGAGCATCATCGTCAATGAAACCATGGCTCGACTCTGCTGGCCGGGGGAGGATCCGATAGGAAAACTCATTAAGCTTGATTGGGAAGGCAGGCCGTGGCTAACGGTCGTCGGTGTGGTGCAGGATGTGAGGTTTCCGCTTCTTGATCGTGCTCCAGGCCCGGAGTTCTATGTGCCCTATCAACGGTCCGTGGGCGAGTTGATGATGAATCTCGATGTCCCCTTTTTGGTACGAGTACAGGCGGGCCTGGATCCCCTGACGTTGATCAAGGCCATCCGCCGCGAAGCCAAGGCAGTGGTGCCTGACGTCGCAGCTGACATCTCAAGCATGGAAAACGTGCTTTTGAGCTACACGGAATCGCGTAGAACGTACATGAGACTCATCAGTCTCTTTGCGGGTGTGGGCCTTGTTCTGGCGGCAGTGGGATTATACGGCGTCATATCTTATTCCGTCGCCCAGCGCACACATGAAATCGGCGTTCGCATGGCACTGGGCGCCTATCAGACCGACGTGCTCGCAATTATGCTCAGAAAGGGATTGGGGTTGATATCGATCGGACTGGTTATCGGTGTGGTCGGAGCATTGGCAATGACGCGTGTGCTCAGGAGCCTTCTTTTCGGCGTGACTGCAACCGATCCAGCGACCTTTATAGCCGTTAGTTTGCTGCTGACAATTGTGGGTCTGATATCATGTTTCATCCCCGCGCGCCGGGCGGCAAAGATCGATCCGATGGTGGCGCTGAGATATGAGTAGAGGTGGAAGGATGGAATACTGGAATAATGGGTGGAAGAGGCGGCGCTCGTACAGTGTTCCATCATTCCAGTTTGCAGAATGAACGACTTGAATCGGTGGGTTTGGCATGGATATACCGCGAAAATCTGCGAAACGTAAGAAAATGATTCGGCGCGGGCTGATGGCCACGACGGGTCTGGTCGTGGTGGCGGTGGTGACGGTGGGCGTGTCGCGCCTGGAGCCGGCGGCGCCTGGCGTGGACCGTCGCACGCTGTGGCTGGATACGGTCAAGCGCGGGCCCATGCTCCGGCAGGTGCGCGGGGTCGGGACGCTGGTGTCGGAGGATATCCTCTGGGTCCCGGCCACCGTGGCGGGCCGGGTGGTGCGGGTCCTGGTCGAGCCGGGGGCACTCGTCGAGCCCAATACGGTCATCCTGGAACTGAACAATCCACAGCTCGATCTGGAACTGCTCAATGCAAAATCTCAGTGGAGTTCCGCGCAGGCACGGCTGACGGCGCAGAAAGCAACCACGGAGGATCAATTGCTGGAAATGGAAGCCCGTCGGGCCCAGATGCAGGCGGACCTGCGGGAGGCAAAGCTCCGGGCCGAGGTAGACCAGAAACAGTTTGAGAGCGACCTGATCTCGGAGCTCCAGTTGACGCTCTCGAAGACGAGGGTGGAACAGTTGGAGATGCTCCTGGAGGTCAATAAGAAGCGTCTGGATATGTTCCGCACGCGGACGGTGCCCGCACAACTGGCGGAGGCGGAGGCGTCCGTGCTCCAGGCCCAGTCCCTGTATGAGCTCAAGCAGAAAGAGGCCGGGTCGCTGCACGTCCGGGCCGGCACGACCGGCGTTCTGGCCCAGGTCAAGGATAAAGAAAAGATCGAGCCCGGCCAGTCCGTTTCCAGCGGCACGGTCCTGGCGAAGATCACCAATCCCAAGCAGTTGAAGGCCCAGTTGAAGGTTCCGGAGGCCCAGGCCCGGGATGTCATCCTCGGTCTGGACGCGGAAATCGATACCCATCACGGAACCGTGTGCGGAAAGGTTTCGCGGATCGATCCGACTGTCATGGAGGGGAATGTGACGGTGGACGTCTCGCTCGACGGCGTCCTGCCGCTGGGCGCCCGGCCGGATTTGTCGGTCGTCGGCACGATTGAAATCGAGCGGCTGGAAGATGTTCTGAACGTCGGCCGGCCCGTCGTGGCCTCCTCGGAGGGCGCCTCGGAACTGTTCAAGGTGGTCGAGGGCGGGAAGTTCGCCGTGCGGACCCGCGTGCAGTTCGGCCGCACTTCCGTCAGCACGATTGAGGTGCTTGACGGCCTGCAGGCGGGAGACGAAATCATCCTGAGCGACATGTCCCAATGGGACGAACACGATAGAATCAGACTGAAATAGAAATCCGAAGCACGAAATGCGAAATTCGAAACAAGCACGAACGACCGAGATCCAAAATCCCAAACGGACCCTCCGCGAGGCGCCGGGGTTCACGTCCTTTGGATTTGTTTCGGGTCTCGTGCTTCGAGATTCGCATTTGTCTTCAGCGTCGAACCTGATATCGGTGTGCAGGGCACACCTTACCTTTGAGAACCGCAAACTGAGAATTGGGAACTGAAGTATGGCACAATCGAACGAACCTCTCATCCATGTCGAGGACCTGCACAAAGTGTTTGTTACCGAGGAGGTGGAGACGCACGCCCTGGCCGGGATTCACCTGTCCATCGCCGAGGGCGAATATGTCTCCATCGCAGGCCCCTCCGGCTGCGGCAAATCGACCCTCATGGCCATCCTGGGCCTGCTGGACTCCCCGACCGAGGGTGAGTACCGGCTGGGCGGCGAATCGGTGGCGAACCTCTCGGCCTCGCAACGGGCCCGCATCCGCAACCGCCAGGTGGGCTTCATCTTCCAGAGCTTCAACCTGATCGGCGACCTGACCGTCTATGAGAACGTTGAGCTGCCCCTGACCTATCGGGGCATGCCCTCCGCCGAGCGCAAGCAGCGGACACAGGAGGCCTTGGAGCGGGTGGGGATGTCCCATCGGATGAAACACTATCCGGCTCAACTCTCCGGCGGCCAGCAGCAAAGGGTGGCGGTCGCCCGTGCGGTGGTGGGGCGACCGTCCATCCTGCTGGCCGACGAGCCGACCGGAAACCTCGACTCCAACAACGGCGAAGCCGTGATGGGCCTGCTGGCCGAGCTCCACAAGGAAGGCGCGACGATTTGCATGGTCACGCACGACCCGCGCTACGCCCGCCACGCCCAGCGCACGGTCCATCTGTTCGATGGCCGGATCGTCGAAGAGGAAGAGGCCGCCCGCAAGCAGCAGGAAGCCGCCGAACTCAAGCAAAGCGGATTCGACGTGGTGTAGACCGTGCATATCGCTGCCTCCGGTCGACGTGACTGTTACGGCTTGTTGCCAGCCGATACCGAGCGTCTTGGATTCACCCGATGGTGACGCCAAGGTATGAATGGGAGAAACCGATGGGAACGCTTTGGCAAGACATCCGATACGGCGTTCGGATGCTGAGGAAAAACCCCGGCTTCACCGCCGTGGCGGTGCTGACGCTGGCGCTGGGCATCGGGGCGAATGCCGCGATCTTCACCCTCATTGAGGCACTGCTGTTGAAGTCGCTGCCGGTGAAGGACCCGCAGCAACTGGCCCTGGTGACCGTCCACGCGTGGTATGGCCGCAACGCGAGTTTCTCCTACCCGCTTTACCAGCAGTGGCGCGACAACAGCCGGTCGTTCGCCGGCCTGTTCACCGCGACCGGCGTTCACAGGTACCGCATGACTGTTGACGGTGCGGACAGCCGGGACGTGGGCCGTGTCGGAGTCCGGGCGGTATCGGGGAACTTCTTCGATGTCTTGGGTGTGCCGGCCGTCCTCGGGCGGACTCTGACGCCCGCAGACGACCGTGAGGGCGACCCACAAGCGGTTGCCGTCATCAGCCACGGTTTTTGGCGTCGCCGTTTTGGCCTCGACCCAGCAGCGGTTGGCAAGACGGTTCTGCTGGATGATATCGCTGTCACTATCATCGGCGTGGCTCCACGCCGCTTCTCAGGATTCGAGATCGGGACCACGCCCGACTTATGGTGGCCAATCCAGATGCTCCCGCAAACCGACCCGGCCCGACGACGATTGGCCGAAAAGGGATCACAATGGCTCCGGGTCATGGGACGCCTGAAGCCGGGCGCGACCAGGGAACAAGCCCAGGCCGAGTTGGACGTGATATTTCGGCAAACGCTGGAGGGCCAGGTCGCCCGACACGCGTCGTCCTTCTCGGAGACAGAGCGGCGTCGATTCCTGGGGCAGAGAATCGAGGTGCAGCCCGGGGGGACGGGCTACTCCCGGCTGCGCTGGGAGTTCCGGCGGCCGCTCTTGATCCTGATGGCGATCGTCGGCCTGGTCCTGCTGGTCGCGTGCGCGAATCTGGCGGGACTGCTGCTGGCGCGTGGAGCGGCGCGCCGGCGCGAGTTCAGCATGCGGGCCGCTCTCGGCGCGGGCCAATCCACTCTGATTCGCCAATTGGCCGTGGAAAGCCTGCTGCTGGCCATGGTGGGAGGCGTCATGGGCCTTCTCGTCGCGCACTGGGGCGCTCGACTGCTGGCCCACTATGCTGTTCCCAGCTATGGCGAGACCGTCCTGCTCGATCTGGGGCTGGATCTGCGAATCCTGGCGTTCACGTTCGCGATTTCCGTCTTCGCGGGGGTGCTGTTCGGGCTCCTTCCGGCCTGGCGGAGCAGCCGCCTCGATCTGACGACGACCCTCAAGGACCAGGCCGGCGCCTTCAGTGGTGAATCCGGGCAGTTCTGGAACAAGGGGCTGGTGGTGTCGCAGATCGCCGTCACGTGCTGCCTGCTGATCGGGGCCGGACTGTTCGTGCGGACGATGCAGAAGCTCAAGTCACTCGACGTTGGGCTCACTCGGGAGAATCTCCTGACCTTTCAACTCGATCTGGGAAAGGACTACGACCGGCAGCGCCGCGGGGATTTCTACTGGGAGGTTCTGCGGCGCGTAGAGAGCCTGCCGGGAGTGCGGTCCGCCTGTTGCTCCAGCATCCAGTCGCTGGGCGGCAGCGAGAGCGGCTGGGGCCCCTACAAAGTCGTTCCGCAGCGTAGCGACCTCGACATCGACGAAGGTCTGGACGTGCGCGGGACCGCCGTGACCGTGGACTACTTCGCGACCATGGGCATTCCATTGCTGCGCGGCCGGGATTTCGGCCCTCAGGACGAACCAACCGCCCCCGTCGGCCAGATGGACCAAGGCTCGCGCGCCGTGATTATTGATGACACGATCGCTCGAACGCTGTTCGGCAAGGCTGATGCGGTGGGACAGTTCCTGCGAGCCGACGGCTCGGGGCCCTCTTTCGAGGTGATCGGCGTGGCCAAAGACGTAATCCACAAGCAACTCCGCGGCGGCCCGAGGCCCTCCGTCTACAGCATCCCGGCGCCGAACCGCCGAGGCGTCCTGAGCTTCTTCCACGCCCGGACCGTGGGCAATCCGCTCGTTGCGGCAAGCGGGATTCGAAAGGTCGTGCGCGAGCTGGACCCGAAGGTCGAGGTAACCGACTTGCAAACGATGACCGACCTGCTCAACGACCAGTTATTCCGGGAGCGGTCGCTCTCCAGTCTGGTCGGCCTCTTCAGCCTCTTGGCTCTGGTGCTCGCCTGCCTTGGCCTGTATGGCATCCTGTCCTACGCCGTGGCCCGGCGTACGCGCGAGATCGGGGTGCGGATGGCTCTGGGGGCTCGGGGGCGCAACGTGATCTTCGTCATCATGCGCCAGGGAATGACGCTTACTTCGCTTGGATGTGCTTTGGGCGTACTCCTGGCGATTGCCTTGACTCGCGTGGTCTCCAGTCTCCTCTACGGCGTGACGCCCACGGACCCCGTGACGTTTGTTCTCACCGTGCTATTGCTTGGCACTGTGGCCTTTGTGTCCTGCTGGCTGCCCGCCCGCCGGGCGGCGCGGATCGANNTGAGATACGAATAGGAGAGACATACATGGGAACGCTGTGGCAAGACATCAGATACGGTGTTCGGATGCTGGTGAGGAGTCCGGGCTATGCAATTGTGATGGTGCTGACCCTGGCCCTAGGCATCGGGGCGACTACCGCCATTTTCTCGATGGTCAACGGTGTACTCCTGCGCCCGCTAGCCTATCCGCAGTCCCAGCAGCTTGTTTTTGTCACTCAGTTCAGCCCACGGGTTGTGGATAAGTTTCCCTTATTACCGGTCGGTGGACGGCTCTTCATCGAATGGCGTCAACGGTGCTCGTCGTTTGAGAGCCTTTCGCTCATCAGCCAGTACCCTACGACTTTGACCGGCACAGGGGAGCCAGAGCAGTTGGAAACTCTGGAAGTCTCCGCGAATTTGTTCGGGACCCTGCGTATGCAGCCGGCGATGGGACGGGTCTTCACTGCCGAGGACGAAGAGGGATCGAGCCGTGTCGCGATCATTAGTGACGGGCTATGGCGGCGAAAATTCGGCGCCAATCCCTCAATTCTTGGTGAAACCATCACGCTGAATGATGACGCGTACACGGTTGTTGGTGTGTTGCCGGAAACCTTCCGATTCCCGAATGTCAATCCATTCGGTGTGGCGCTGCTTGAGATCAGTCCACGCCCGGCGATATTCTTGCCCAAGGTGTTCACCGAGCGAGAGCGAAGCGACCCGATGGCCGGCATCTTCCGTGTGGTCGGCCGATTGAAGGACGGCGTGACATGTGAACAAGCGGCGGTGGAGTTGAACGTGATTATGGCTCAAGTCGTGGATACGGCGAGGCTGAATGACCTCGATCTGCATGCCGTTGTTAAGCCGCTGAAGGAGATACTGGTGCAAGACTCCCGCCGCGGTCTTCTGATCATCCTGGGGGCAATAGGGGCCCTTTTACTGATCGCGTGCCTGAACTTGGGCATTCTCGGCCTTGTCCGGGCGGAACGCCGCGGGCTGGAGTCGGCGGTCAGGTCGGCGCTCGGCGCCAGCCGGACACAGTTGCTGCGGCAGGCGATTATGGAAACCATTCTCATAGCGCTTCCGGGGGCAGCCCTTGGCGTGGCGGTGGCAACAGCAGGCATCGACATACTCGTCCGGATTACGCCGGCTGATATCCCCCGCTTAGGCGAAGTCCGCATTGACGGAAATGTGCTGTTCTTTGCTGTTGCGCTGACCGTAATAACCACGGTATTGTCCGGTATCCTGCCCGCGTGGCGCACGGCGGCGACCAATATCGAACATGTTGTGAAGGCCGGGGGACGTACGGCTACAAGCGACGCGGTTGGGCTTCGCATTCGCAGCGGACTTGTGGCGGCGGAAGTGGGTCTTGGCGTCATGGTCCTGGTGACGGCCGGATTGCTCCTGGGCAGTTTTGCGCGGATCATGTACGCTGATCGGGGCTTCCAAGCCCCGGCCGTCCTGGCCGCCGATATCCCCCTGCCACCAGCCGAAGAAAAGCGGGCAATTAGTTTCCATGATCGTCTGCTCGAACATTTGACATCCGCCGCCGGTGTTGAGTCGGCGGCCATCGTTAGCGCGCTGCCTTTGGAGGGCGAGCATTGGGTGAATCCCGTGTGGCTGCCCGGCGATACGCGGCCGGAATGGGAGCGCCCGCTGGCAAACGTGCGCGTTGTCAGCCCCGGCTATTTTAAGACCATGGGTATCCCTTTGCTGGAGGGTCGCACATTCGACCGGACGGACCGGTCGCGGAATGTAGTCGTCATCTCGCAGCGGCTGGCCCGGGCACTTTGCCCCGGGCAGGATACCGTGGTAGGACAGAAGGTCATGGAGCAGGGACCGGAGAGGGAAATCATTGGCGTTGTGAAGGATGTCCGTGCCCGCGCCGATCACGACGCGGTGCCGATGCTCTATCACCCGCATTGGTTCACGAACCGTCGAAATATAACTGTTGTGGCGCGCACGAAGGGCGATCCGCTCTCGATCTCCGGTTCGGTTCGTGCGGCCGTTCACGATACAGATGCCGATGCACCGATTACGAATCTGCGGACGATGCGTGGGGTGCTGGAGGAATCGGTCTCGCAGCGGCGATTCCAAATGCTACTGACCTCCATCTTTGCTGTGTGTGCGCTTTTGCTGGGCGGTCTTGGCATCTATGGCGTGGTCTCTTACTCCGTGACGCGGCGAACGAGGGAGATGGGTATCCGCGCGGCGTTCGGCGCTCGCCCACTCGACCTCTGCTCCATGGTCCTGCGGCAGGGAATGACGCCCATTGTGCTCGGTCTGATCTTCGGCGTTGCCGGCGCTCTGGCCTGCGGCAGAATCCTCAACAGTCTGCTGTACGAGACAGAGGCGCATGACCCATTGGTCATCTCCGTCGTCGTCGCGGTAGTGTTGGTAACGGCCGCGCTGGCGAGCTACCTCCCCGCCCGGAGAGCGGCGCGGATCGATCCCATGGTGGCGTTGAGATACGAATAGGATTGGAACGATGGAACATGGGAGTACTGGAATCATGGGCCAGAACGCTGGCGTTCTCGCAGCATTCCATCATTCCGCCATTCCACGATGCCGACTGGCTTTTGGAGTCATGCAATGACGACGCTCTGGCAGGATATCAAATACGGCTTTCGAAGACTGGCAAAGAGTCCCGGCTTCACAATTGTGACCGCATTGACGCTGGCAATTGGTATTGGTGCCAACATTACGATTTTCAGTGTGGTCAATGCTGTTCTACTACGGCCGCTGCCGTTTAAGGATGCGGACCGTCTGGTTGTTGTCCAGCAGCACGTCAAACAGCATGGGGTGATAACTAACTTTTCTTATCCTGATTTTTTGGATTGGAGGGAGCAGAATCAGGTATTTGAGGATTTTGCTGCTTATGCGCCGGCCAGGTTCGATATGATTGAGGACCAGGGTACCAGCAAGATTGAGGGTGCGCAGGTGAGCGGTAATTTCTTTTCATTGCTTGATGTATCTGCCCACCTGGGCCGAACGTTCACAAGGGCCGATGAACAGCAAGGCAACGAACCTGTAGCCGTTGTCAGTCACGACCTCTGGCGGAGCCGATTCGGACAAGTCCAAGATGTCTTGGGCCGAACTATCACACTGCACAACAAGGTTTATACCATTGTTGGAGTGTTGCCTCCAGGCTTTTGCTATCCCGATTCTATTAGAGATGCCCAGGTATGGACCGTTCTGAATCCGTCCGGCGACCAGCGAACGAATAGGTATAGTTGTTGGCTTAGCACAATAGGAAATCTTAAGAAAGGTATCACAATAGAGCAGGCTATGCCATTGCTGAACGAACTGCGCAGTCGCCTGGCTCAAAACTACGGAGGAATACCCGATAGCGAAGTGCTGATGTATGGTCTGCGTGATACTGTCGTCCGTGGTGTACGAATCACTCTGTGGGTGCTTTCTGCGATCGTTGGATTTATTCTACTGATTGTATGTGCAAATGTAGCTAGTTTGTGGCTGGCTAGGGCGTCATCGAGGGATACGGAAGTGGCCGTTCGTCGTGCCCTCGGCGCCAATAAGCTGCGGCTGCTTCGCCAGTTCACGACTGAAAGTACTCTGCTGTCACTGGTTGGCGGTGTTACAGGCTTGGTTATTACCGTCTGGATGGTCGCCGTTTTCAGGGTAAAGATCGCTGGTTTTGTACCTATGGCGGATTCTATACGGATTGATCCGAGGGAGCTTCTTTTCGGTTTGGCCATTTCTTTGTTGGTTGGGATTTCCCTTGGTATTGCTCCATTCTGGTTTCTGCACGGACCTCGCTTGGTCAATGTCTTGACGGGACGACGAAGCGTTTCAGGACGCCATGCCAGGTTCTCTAATATGCTGATTGCCGGCCAGATTGCCATGGCACTGGTCTTGTCCATTGGTATGGGTTTGATGATTCGGAGCATGATACGGCTTTCATCCGCCGATACCGGATTCAACCGGGAAAACCTGATGACCTTCAACGTCGGCATCAGGGGAATGAACAAGCAACAGCGCTATCAATTTAGTGAGAACCTGTTGGAACGACTGAGTGCCTTGCCTTCTGTCAAAGGTGTGTCAACGGATTCCTCCATGCCCTGTTCACCTTGGGGTAGCAATGCCCCTGTGGACGTTGAGGGGTATCAATCCCCGGATGGAAAACAAGTTCGGGCAATCTATCATAACATCAGCCCGGATTATTTCAGGACACTACAGATTCCGGTCCAAAGAGGACGTGGCATCTCGCGGGAAGATCATCAGAAAAAAGAGGGGGTTGTTGTCATCAATGAGTCTTTGGCCCAACGATTCTGGCCGGATGAAGATCCGATTGACAGGGAGCTGACTTTCTGCGGGCAGCAGTATCGGGTAGTTGGAATTATTGCCGACATTATTCAGGGCAATATCAGAATGGATAAGCCCAATCACTTATTTTTCCCATTCGATGCGATATTCCAAGGTTCTGATTTGAACATTGTGATTCGAGTGCAGTCTGACACGAGTACTGTTATCGAGCAGGTCAGAGCCATACTCAGGGATATCGATTCGACACTGCCGCTTTATAATGTGAATACCTTCAAAGCACAAATGAACAAGTGCATCGGTCAGGAGCGATTCGCCACCGCCTTCTTAACGGTCTTTGCATTCATTGCACTTTTACTAGTCGTTATCGGCATCTATGGCGTGGTGTCCTACGCCGTGGCTCAACGCACTCGTGAAATAGGCATCCGAATGGCGTTGGGGGCCCAAAGGACAAGTATTCTGACTATGGTTCTCCAGCAGGGATTGGTATTGTTGACGATCGGCTTGGTCATCGGAGTCGCCGGTGCGATCGGCTTGACACGTTTTCTTTCCAGTTATTTGTATGAAGTCAGTACAACCGATCCCGTGACCTTTGTCCTGGTCCCGTTGTTGATAATCACTGTATCGCTGTTGGCCTGCCTTATCCCGGCCCGCCGCGCGGCGCGGATCGACCTGATGGAGGCGTTGAGATACGAGTGAGACAGAAATCAGAATATAGAAGGAATTATAAATGAGTACTTTTTTTAACGACATCAAATACGGCATCAGACAGTTAATTAAGTCACCCGGCTTTACAGCGGTGGCGGTAGTTTCACTGGCGCTGGGCATCGGTGCTGGCACGGCGGTCTTCTCACTCGTCAATGCCATTCTACTGCGTTCGCTACCCGTGAAGGATCCACGGGCTCTGCGCGTGCTGACGTGGACTGCGCCTCCATTGCGGAACACGAATTTCTGGTACGGTCGCCCATCGGATGCCCCAGGAGGCCGGATGGCTGCCAAGGTCTTTTCGTATCCCATGTATAACAGATTTCGAGAACAGGTCACCGGGCAGGCCGAGGTTTTTGGATTTGCGGAATTCACCGATACTGGTCTTTCACCCTTAACGGTTATGGCCGGCGGGCAGGCCTCCAGTGCCAGAGGTCTCATGGTGTCCGGCAACTTCTTTCAGGGATTGGGCCTGACTCCTTTGCTTGGTCAAGGACTGACGCCGGAGCATGACCCGCCTGAGGCAGAACCGGTTACGGTTATTTCCTATGCCGCCTGGCAACAGCGTTTCAATGGTGATCCCCAGGTGCTCGGCCAATCCGTGACGCTCAACAATCATAGTTTCAAGATCATCGGTGTGCTTCCTCGAGAATTCAGTGGGCTGGTAACAGGATATCGTTGTGATTATTACCTTCCTTTTTCGCAACAGCCCCAGATGTGCCCGAATTGTCCCTTGACCTCAGACAATATCTATTGGGTACAGGCCATGGCCCGCTTGGCACCGGGTACAGATGAGGCGCAGCTCAAGTCTGCATTGGCTGTCCTGTTTGCCCAGAGTGTGCAAGGAGCACTCTTTGACAACATCGAAAACACCGCCCAAGTCGTCATAGAAGATGGACGGGGCGGCCCGTTAGCGCCTCGGGTCACACTGGCCAAGCCTCTTTGGCTATTGACGGGATTGGTGGGTATCCTGTTATTGGTCACTTGTGTCAACCTCGCCGGACTCATGTTGGCGCGGGGCCTGAAGCGTCACCACGAGATGGCCGTTCGGGCTGCACTCGGGGCCGGACGCGGATGTCTGATCCGTCAGCATCTGGTCGAAAGCCTGCTGATTGCCCTGGCCGGTGCGGCAGGGGGTTTGATGTTGGCCGTATGGGGCAAGACCGTGCTCATCCGTTTGCTCTGGCCTGTCGACATCACACTCGATGTGCCGAGTGACATGCGGGTTTTCTGGTTTGCCATCGGGGTGTCTGTAGCTACGGCCCTGTTAGCGGCTTTGATGCCTGCCTGGCGTGCGACGCGTGCCAGTGCTATCACTGTATTGCGCGACCGATCAGGGGCGGGGTTGTCCCGACTGAGATGGGGACGGGCATTGGTCGCCGCGCAAATGGGACTGTCCCTGTTGGTGCTTGCAGGTGCCGGGCTGTTCGCACGGACCCTTATCAACCTGTATCGGGTAGAAACCGGATTTCATGCTAAGGATCTGCTGGTGTTCAAGATCGACGCCACCCAGGCCGGTTATCAGGGCCAGGCATTGGTCGATTTCTATGAACAGGTACGATCCTCCCTTGAAGCCTTGCCGGGTGTGAATGCGGTAGCCAACTCCAATTACCTGCTCCTAAGCGGCAAGCCGATGAGTTCGGGGACGGTCCGTCTCAACAGAATCAATGCAACAGACGCGGCGCTGAGGGTACAAGCAATGCACATCAGCGATTCGTTCCTTTCCACCCTGGGCATTCCACTACGTCGAGGGCGCCACTTTCGAGCCACAGACAGAGCAAGCAGGGCCAAGGTCGTTATCGTCAATCAGACGTTGGCACGCACGATTTTTCCCAACGAAGATCCCATAGGCCGAACATGGTTTAAGGATCAGGAAGAATATGAGATCGTGGGTGTGTGCGCAGATATAAAAGACACCAGTCTCAAGAAACCGGCTGAACCCACAGTTTTCTACCCCTATCGCTGGCTGCCCCAAAACGTTCCCCCACAATTGGTCTGGGCGTATTACGCGGTGAAGACGTCACAGGACCCCTGGACCCTACTCCCGGCCGTGCGAAAAGTCGTATCTAGTCTTGACCCAGCCATTCCACTAACCGATATAAAGACCCAGGCCGTCCAACTTGACCAATCCATCGCCCGCGAAAGATGCTTTGCTTCTCTGGCGTTGAGTCTAGCCTTCCTGGCCATGCTGCTTTCATGCATAGGCCTGTACAGTATTATGGCCTACAGTGTCACACGGCGCATCAACGAAATCGGCCTGCGGATGGCACTCGGGGCCACGACCGGCCGCGTGGCCTGGACCATCCTGCGTAGTGCCTTGCTAATGGTCATTGCGGGAACTGCCCTGGGCGTGCCTGTCTTCCTTGCCACAGTCAGGATCATACACAGCTATCTCTTCGGCATTGAGCCCTACGATCCGGTCACCCTGACAATAGCCATTATCCTGCTCACGGGTGTGGCTATGCTGGCCACCTGCCTGCCTGCACGTCGTGCCGCTAAGGTAGACCCGATGGTGGCGCTGAGATACGAATAAAGGAGAGACAAATGCAAACTCTATGGCACGACATACGGTATGGACTTCGTCAGTTGCGTAACAGCCCCGGTTTCACGGCGGTCGCGGTGCTGTCACTGGCCCTGGGCATTGGAGCGAATACGGCGATCTTCAGTATAATCAACGGTATCCTGTACAAGTCTTTGCCGGTACGCAATCCGCATGAACTGCGTCTGATCAACTGGACAAGTGATAGTCGGCCCAAGATTCGTTATCATCTTGGGCCCAGAAGTCGCACCGGATCTAAGACGTTCGGCGGTTCCTTTCCGTATCACGCATATCTGGACTTCGCCAAGCAGGCACAAGGATTCTCCGATATTTTCGCCTTTTCCTATATTGAGGATCCCCAGACGATCAATGCAGGCGGCGTTGTGTCTTTGGCAAGTGCACGGATGGTGTCGGGTAACTTTTTCAAGGGCTACGGCGCACCGGTCCTGATTGGTAGACCGATTACGCTCGATGATGATCGCCCGGGCGCTCCGCCGGTGGCCCTCCTGACGTATCCTTTTTGGCAACGCGTCTTTGGTCTCGATCCTCACGTCATAGGTCGGATCCTCACAGTAGGCAAAACAGGTTTTACCATCATTGGTGTACTCCCTCGCCATTACGTAGATCCCCTGATCGGTCAAACACGCACCGATTTCTATGTGCCGATGGTGGCTCAACCGCTCATGGAAGAAGATGAGTGGTTAAGTTCGTATAACACATGGCGGGTTCAGATGATGGGGCGACTGGCTCCCGGGGCCAATGAGGCTCAGGTGCAGACATCATTGGAGCTTCTGTTCAGCCATGTTGTCAATCGCTCTAAAGCGGAATTCGACCGGCCCGGGATCTGGTTGCAGGAAGGTCGGTGCGGAGTATTGGGTGAACGTGGAGAAGCGGCTGGGCCCTTGTGGAACCTAATGGGCGTGGTGGGTCTGGTCCTGCTGATCGCCTGCACGAATCTGGCAGGTCTGCTTCTGGCTCGGGGAGCGGCCCGTCAACATGAGATGGCCGTGCGGGCGGCGATAGGCGCCGGACGGTGGCGTCTCATACGCCAGTCACTCACTGAGAGTACGATCCTATCACTGGCGGGTGTTTTTCTCGGATTAGTATTTTCCGTATGGATAAGAACGGCACTGACCGCTTTTATCACCCATCCGTCAAGCAATCGAAACTTCAACCTGCAGATTGATACGAATGTTTTAATGTTTGCGTTGGTCGCCGGCATGTTCACCACTTTGTTGTCCGGTCTTTTTCCGGCGTTGCGTGCCGGAAACACCAATCCGTCGGCCGGGCTAAAGGACAACGGGACCCGTGGCGCCCCCCGGCTCCGACTGGGGAAAGTGTTGGTCAGTACACAGGTGGGTCTTTCCGTCATTCTGGTCATGGCCGGCGGACTCCTATGCCGTACCTTGATCAATCTCTATCGAACAGATACGGGATTCAACACGGAGAATCTCTTGTCGGTTCCAATCAGATCTTCCCAGTCCCTATCCCCCCCGGAAGCTGTGAAACCCTTCTTTAATGCCATCCGTCAGAAAATCGCGGAAATTCCTGGTGTCCGGTCGGTTGCTCTCGCAGAGCGTGCCTTACTGAGTGGATCCGCACACGAGGAACGCGTATCGATCCCCGGTCGTCCAGATGCAGAGCAGCGCGAGTCACAAGAACACGTCGTGAGTGACGGATACTTCGCGACCATGGGAATCAACCTGTTGCAAGGGCGCGACTTCCGTGCAACGGATACGTTAGAATCCCAGCGTGTAGCCATCGTCAATGAGGAATTCGGACGTTCGTTCTTCCCGGACGAGAATCCCCTGGGCCAGTTCATAATGGTCGATGATGATCGATATCAAATCGTGGGTATATGCAGTAACCACAGATATTGGCACTTACGTCGAGACATTTCACCGATCTACTTCTCATATCATATGCAACTTAGGCGCTTCGATATGACCTGCATGGTACGTACTGTGCTTCCACCGATGTCTCTGATACCCGCCGTGCGCAAGGCTGTGGCCGACATCGACCGCAACCTGCCGCTGGAGGGGATTACCGCTCAGAAACTCATACTCAAAAAGGCTCTCGCTCGGGAACGTCTCTTTGCATCGCTTTGTGGCAGTCTTGCCCTACTGGCTTTGGCGCTGTCCTCCATCGGCCTATACGGACTGATGGCCTACAATGTCGCGCGACGAACCGGTGAAGTGGGCATCCGCAAGGCTTTGGGTGCCCGTCCCTGGGACGTGGCCTGGCCGATCTTGCAAGAGGCTCTGACGCTCGCGGCCCTAGGCGTAGCCATCGGCCTGCCTGTCGCGCTGGCTTTGGTCCGCTTGATACGGGCTATTTTCTACGGCATCGAACCTCATGATCCTCTCACGATGATCGGGACCATCGTGATTATGGTCACGGTCGCGGCCCTGGCCGCCTGGATACCCGCCCGTCGGGCGGCGAGAATTGATCCGATGGAGGCGTTGCGGTATGAGTGAAACTTGTGGCGAGTTGTTCGTTGTTCGTTATTCGTAGTCAGTTGGCCTTGCCAAGAACCAGGAGCTATGACGTAAGAATCAGACGTTGGAGCCACGAAATGACGACGCTATTCAGCGACATTAGGTACGCCTGCCGCACATCGGCCAGACAACCGTTGTTTACGCTTGTGGCCGTGGTCATTCTGGCCATTGGCATTGCCGGGACGGCTACCGTATTCAGCATCTTCAATGCAACCTGTTTGCAGCCCTTGCCGATCCCCCACGTCAAACGTGTCGTCTATCTGGAAGACTGGAACTCGGAGGGTTATGCCGGCGCCTATTCCGAATTCACCCGTTTGCGTGAGCATAATACCACCTTTGAAGCCATGGCGGCATATCACCAGCGCTGGGGCAATCTCCTGGTAGAGGGTCAACCCACAGAAGTCTCGGTGATGCGCTCCACGCCGGAGCTCTTCGATATCCTCGGCATCCAGGCTGCCCTGGGACGTTGCTTTACGGCGGCGGAGGATCATCCGGCCGCTGCCGGTGTGGTCCTACTGAGTCATGGTTTTTGGCAGAGCTTCCATAAGGGCGACCCAGCGGTGCTGGGACAGCCATTAGAGTTGGACAAGCGGACGTACACCGTTATTGGAGTACTGGAAGCAGACAACGAGTTTGCCGCCCGCCAGGACTTGTGGATTCCCCTGGTTGAGAATCAAGGTCGCTATGCGCTGAACGTGATCGGTCGTTTACAACCGGGAATAAGGATCCAACAAGCGCAACAGGATTTGCTGCGGTTGAATCACAGGGGGTCGGCCAAGAACACAACGGATGGTCGACAGTTTAGAGTGATATCGGCGCAGACCTATCATACAGGCGATTTGCGTTATGACATGATGCTTCTGCTGGGGGCCGTGGGCCTGGTGCTGCTGATCGCGTGCTGCAATGTCAGTGGCCTTCTGCTTGCCCGGGGTGCCTATCGCAGTCGTGAGTTGGGCATTCGGATTACCTTGGGTGCAAGAGGCACACACATTGTGCAGCAAGTCCTGATTGAAAGCCTTGTATTGTCTGTACTGGCTGCCGCCGCAGGGATGCTCATGAGTTGGTGGGCGTTGGATGCCCAGATTCCCTGGCTCTCCTGGATGATCCGCAGTGAGGAATCGGTTGCATTGGATGGTCGTTACCTGGTTTTTTCTCTGGGACTGGTGGTGGGCACAACGGTATTGACGGGCCTGCTCCCGGCTTTACAGGTGTATCGCGAAGGGCACCCTCAGGGAATCCTCAAATCCGCCGGCACGTGGGCAACGGCTTCGCGCTGGCGCAGCCGTAGCCTGAACACCATCGTCATCGGCGAGATGGCCCTGGCCCTGACCCTCCTGATCGGTGCCGGGCTGCTCTGGCGGAGCTTTCGCAAGATGCAGCAGGTCGATCCCGGCTTCCAAGCAGACAATATCCTCTATTACCAGATCAATGCATCCAAATGCCGATTTGAGGGAAGACAGCAGATATACGGCTTCTTTCAGAATCACCTGGAGAAGGTCCGTACGCTCCCCCGTGTCGACCACGCGGCGCTGACCTACAAAGTCCCGCTCTATGGCGGCGGCGAGCTGACCTGTCATGTCGTCGCCGAGAGGGGGCGTTCCGTAGTGCCGGGCCACGAACCGGAGGTCGTCTGGCATCCTGTCTCGGCCGACTACATGGCGACTATGTGTATACGACTCCTGGCCGGTCGGAACTTCATTGAACGGGACAGTCATCCGGGAGCGGAGCGCACGGTCATCGTTAGTCAGAGCCTGGCCAAGTACTTCTGGCCCGGGGAGAACGCCGTGGGTAAACGACTTCGACTTACCGCGAAGAAACCTTGGTATCGCGTGATCGGCGTCGCACAGGACACCCGTTATCGAGGTCTCGATCAGGTCATCCCAATGCAACTTTACCTGCCGTATACCGCCGAGAACGGCAAGTCCTATATGACGGTCGTCATGCGTACCTCCAATACCGAAGATACGATGCAGCAACCCGTCACTCAATTCATCAAAGGGGAAGACCCGACCATGCCCGTTCCCGGTGTCAGCACCTTGTCGTATCGCATACAAAGAAGCCTGCATTCTCGGCACATAGATTCATTGCCATACTATACGTTCGGCATGGTCGCCGGCTTGTTGGCCATTGCCGGTGTCTACAGTGTGATGGCCTACTCGGTCAGCCAGCGGACCCAAGAGTTTGGCGTTCGCCTTGCTCTGGGCGCTCAACAACATGACATCATGAAGCAGGTCCTCCGCCACGGCGCCTTATTGATCGGCACGGGTTTATGCTTCGGCGCCGCGGGCGCCGTGATCATCAGTAAGGTGCTGTCATCCGTGATATTTGGCATCAGCCCCATGGACCCCATAGCATATGCAGGTGCATCGACTATGTTCGCCGTTGTTGCCCTGCTGGCGTGCTACCTGCCCGCCCGCCGGGCGGCGCGGATCGATCCGATGGTGGCGCTGCGATATGAATGAGAAGGAACCCGCAGTTAACAATTTGCGGTTGCCAACCAGGAACTGAGAAACTGGGAACTGACAACTGAGAACTGGAGTCACGCAATGACAATGTTGTGGCAAGACCTCAGATTCGGCGTCCGTACGCTGGCGAAACGGCCAGGGTTGACTATTACCGCCGCTGTGGTCCTGGCGCTCGGAATTGGCGCGAATACGGCCTTGTTCAGCATGATTTACACTGTTCTGCTCAGTCCTCTGCCCTTCCCGCAAGCCGATCGCATCATGCTGCTGGAGCTCGAATGGAGTAATGGGTTGCGCAGTAGCACCTCCTCAGGCCCGGACTACCTCGATTGGACCGAGCGGAATACCGTGTTTGAATCCATGTGTGCTATCGAATACTACAGTAGTGGTCTGGCTCTAACCGGCGCCGGCGAACCGTTGGCATTGAAGGGCATGCGAGCGACGTCGAGTTTCTTCCCAACGATGCAGCCCAAGATGACCCTGGGCCGGGGTTTTGGGCCGGAGGCCTCGCAAGGGGAGAATCCCTACGTCGCCGTGTTGACACATGGCCTGTGGCGTGACCGGTTCGACAGCGATCCCAACATCGTGGGCCGGACCATTGCTCTGGACAAGATACCCTATACCGTTGTTGGCGTGGCAGCGCCTCTGGGGTTCCTGGAAGATATGGCGCAAATCCTGATCCCCCTGAAGGAACGACAGTGGACCCAGGAGAATCGCAGCCTTCACGGGCTCACTGTCCTGGGGCGTCTCAGGCCTGATGTTTCCTGTGAACAGGCCCAGGCTCAGATGAGACAGGTCGCGTCCCAACTCGCCGAGGAATATCCGACCACGAATAAGGACAAGGGAATCCACCTTGAACCGCTGCACAAAATCCTCATCGCCAGCATACGCGATGCATTCCTCATCGCGTACGGGGCCGTCGTCCTTCTGCTGGCGATAGCCTGTATCAATGTCTCCAACCTGCTGGTGGCCAGGGGCGCGACGCGCAGTCACGAAATGGCGATTCGCCGCTCCCTGGGCGCCGGACCCACACGCATCATGCGTCAACTGCTGACCGAAAGCTTGTTGCTCGGTTTGTTGGGCGGCGCGTTAGGGCTCGTCTTGGCCTTCTGGGGTCTGGACCTGCTGCGATTGATCGCTCCCCGCATCCGGGAGACCGGCGGCAGGGGGATTCCCATGTTCGAGGAGATTCGCCTGAACGTGCCCGTACTGTCATTCACCCTGGTGTTGTCCGTGCTTGCCGGCCTGTTCTTCGGCATTCTTCCGGCCTGGCAGGGATCGCGATTGGGCGTGGTCACCGCGTTAAAAGAATCCGGCCATCGCGTCTCACACGCTCCAACTCATCACCGCATGTTGGGAGTCCTCATTGTCGCGCAGATGGCCTTGGCCTTGATCTTATTGACGGGCGCGGGCCTGCTCATCAAGAGCTTCGTGAGAATCCAGCAGTCTGACCCGGGCTTCAATGCCAAGGGCCTCTTGGTCCTGCACGTGGTACGTCCAAACACCGGCAGCCAACGGGATTGCGCCGCCTTCTTCCAGCAGGCTCTGGACAAGCTGGAAGCCCTGCCCGGTGTCCGGGCTGTCGGCGCGGTCGACATCGCGCCCATGAGCCCCATCAACAGGAACCACTCGGTCCGGGTCGTGAGCCAGCCGGAATGGCAGGATGCGGAGACGCGGAGCATTTCCAATGACCATTTCTCCTGTCTGGATATCCCCGTGGTCCAGGGACGCGCATTTGCACCACAGGATGAGCCATCGGGCCCGCCGGTGGCGATCGTGAATCAGGAGTTCGTGCGCCGGCGCCTCCCGGACAGGGATCCGATCGGTCAGGAGCTCACCTTCTGGGACCGGACATGGACGATTGTGGGGGTAGTAGGCAACGTCAAGCTCAACACTCTGCGCAGCGAGGGCTTCTCGCCTTTTGTCTACGTCCCGTTGGCGCAACTGCCGCAACGCGACATGACAGTCTCGATCCGGACCGCGGGCAACCCTCTCCAGTGGGCCGGGGCGGCACGTCGAGTCCTCCAGGAAATCGACCCCGGCCAGCCCATTCTGTCCATCGGCACCATGAACCAGCTCGTCCAGGATTCGATGTCCGTGGAGCGATTCTGCATGATTCTCCTCGGCGTCATGGGCGCTGTAGCCCTGCTCATGGCTTTGGTGGGCCTCCACGGCGTCATGACCTTCGCGGTGAACGAGCGACGCAACGAAATTGGCATTCGCATGGCCCTGGGTGCAGAAGGGAAGGACATTCTGGTCCTGGTGATAAGAAAGGCCCTGACCGTGACGCTGGTGGGTCTGGGGATGGGCCTGATCGGCGCCCTGGCCATTACCTGGCTGATGTCTGGTATGCTGTATCATACCAGTGTCCGTGACCCGGCCACGTTCGTGCTGATACCGGCCTCGTTGTTTGCCGCAGCCATGCTGGCCTGCTACCTCCCCGCCCGCCGGGCGGCGCGGATCGACCCCATGGCGGCGTTGAGATACGAATAGGATGGGAATGATGGAATATGGGAACGCTGGAATGATGGGTACAAGAGCTGATGCTCCCGTATTGCCCCACCATTCCACGATTTCAGTATTCCCCTGTCGAGGACGAGGAAAATGAGAACGCTCTGGCAAGATGTCCACTATGGAATCCGCATGTTGCGGAAGCGCCCCGGCTTCACGGCGATTGCGCTGGTCACTCTGGCCATCGGCATCGGGGCCAATACGATCATGTTCAGCTTCTCTGATGCGCTGCTGCTGCAACAGCCGAGACATGTGAAGAACCCCGAGCAGTTGGCGTATTGCACCATTCAACGCAATAGCTCCGGCCTGCTTGGTTATCGGGAGTACCTCATCGTCCGTGACAGCGGTTTAGCCTTCCGCGATCTCATGGTCCGGAATGCCGAGATCATAGGGCACACGACTGTGGTTCGTGGGGATTCGGCCTGGCGCGTCCAGGCGACCTATGTTTCGTCGAACTACTTCTCTTTTTTGGGCGTCGCGCCGGTCCTGGGGCGGGGCTTCCTGCCCGAGGAAGAGCGGCTGGGCGGCGCTTTTGTCGTCGTTCTGAGCCATCCCCTCTGGCAGCGGCTGGGGGGCGATCCGAAGCTGGTCGGCGAGTTTCTGACCGTCAACGGGATTCCCTGCCAGGTCGTCGGGGTGGCCCCGAAGGATTTCACCGGCGTTTCGCTCATTGGCCCCGACCTGTGGCTGCCGCTGGGGAGCTATGGCGCGGTGTCCACGTGGTTCCGAGGATTACCCCCGCGCCCCGACGCCCGAGCGGACCGGGGCTATCCTGTCGGGCTCAATATCATCGGACGACTCAAGCCGGGTGTGACCATGCGCGTCGCCCAGGCGCAATTGCAGTCCTTGATCCCGCGCTTCCGGGAAGGGGACCCCAAGAGTTGGGGAGACACTGCCTTCTTTGCTCTGCGCCCGCCGGGCCGCATCTGGGCAGACATGGATAAGGAAGTGGGACGTAAGGAATCTATCAAGCTCAGTCTGGTCCTCATGGCCGTCTCCACGATCATCCTGGTGATCGCCTGCCTGAATCTGGCGAACATGCTGATCGTGCAAGGGGCTTCGCGCCACCGTGAGATCGCCGTCCGGTTGGCCCTCGGCGGGGGCCGCCTGCGGATCATCCGGCAGTTGCTCGCCGAGTCCGGGCTGCTGGCGCTGCTGGGAGGGGGCCTCGGTGTTCTGCTGGCTGTCGGCAGCATGTGGATTTTCAATGCCTGGTTTGCCACAGCCGCTGCAAATGTGCTGGGAGTCCGCCATGTCGGTTTGAACATTCGTGTCCTGATGGCCACGCTGGGTTTCTGCCTGATCGCCACACTCCTGTTCGGTTTGCGGCCTGCTCTGAGACTATCCAGGCGTGACATTGCCGGTGAGATGAAGGCCTCCGGTCGCAGCGTGCTGCGGGCCGTCCGTCGCAGGCGGGGCGGTCTGTCGGTGGCGGGTCAGATCGCGTTGGCGGTGGCCCTGGTGCTCAGTGCATCGCTGCTGGCGCGGACTGCCGTGGCGACCGCGCGGCCGGACCCGCGGTATCCCCTGGACGACAAGCTGGTCGTCCAGGTTGATCCGGAAGCGGCCAAGTATGACAAGGTCCGGAGCATCCAAGTGTGCGCGGACTTGGCGGACCATCTGGCGTCTCTGCCGGAGGTGAAGGCGCTGGGGACCACGCCCGAGCTGTTCTACGGGGGCGGGGGGTGGCTGTCGATTCGCGAATGTCTGTCGGGGACACAAGAGGATGGGCCAAGGGGGCCTCGCGCACGGTATGGCGCCAAGATCGTCGCAGGCC
>JABAOC010021763.1_pt1 | contig 29276 bp, 18 predicted proteins | sample 7062161 | NCBI WGS metagenome assembly JABAOC01 (sample SAMN14538625, study PRJNA623070) | marine sediment metagenome | biome: marine biome [ENVO:00000428]; feature: marine pelagic biome [ENVO:01000023]; material: deep marine sediment [ENVO:00002113] | place: India: Gulf of Khambhat ... | reverse complement strand
AAGGTAAGGTTATAAAAAGTAGTCTCACCAGTTATGACGTAGTATGGGCCGTTTGTTGTTCTCGGAAAATCAACTGTGCCGTCATTATGAGCAAAGGAGCCGCTGGAGAACGTCCAAGTATATTTTACAGTTAAGGTTCCAGAAGTGGATGTAAAGGCTGTACCAGAGATAGTCATATTGCCATTTACTGTTATATTAGCACTGCCACCTGTGAACGTTCCTCCGGAGAAGACAGCATTGTCATTACCAATAGTAATTGTGTTTGCACCCTGGGTGATTGTGCCTGAGTAACCGTTTTTCATAAGTAGACCTTTTATACTTACGGCTTCATTTATAGTGCAGGTTCCGCCTCCTGAATTTACATCAAATATGGCTGTGTCACTGCTTTCTGGTTTAGTTGCTCCGGGTGTTCCACCGGAAGTAGCTGACCAATGATTAGCTGCATCAGACCAATTGCCTGTTCCCCCTACCCAGTAGCGGGCATTACCTGTTAAAAAGACCCAGTTCGTATTATTTCCTGAATTAGTTGAACCCACTGCAAATACGGTGTATCCTCCTGATGCATTAGAATCCATGACATTTACATTGGAAACATCGTGGCTGCCAGAAAGGTTCAAATACCACGTGGCTCCGTCCAAGGTAGAACGTAAGGTAATATTCTCAAAATTAAGATGACCAGTTACATCAATAACCGTGTCTGATGAGACCTTAACCTTTTTCCCGTTTGCAGTAGACACAAGACCGTAGAACGTGGTTGACCCTGTAAGGGTCGATGTGCTTGAAGCATTGTCAAAGGTTACCGTGCTTTGTCTACATTCAAAGGCGCCTCCTTCATATGCCCAGTTGCCAGCAATATTAATAGGGTTGTTCTCACCTGATTTTGTATCCAGGGTTCCCGCAGATATGGTTAAATTACCATCAACATCTAAGGCATCCTCAAGCTGGACACTTGTGCCAGTGTTATTTATGACGAGATTATAGAAACTCTGGCCGCCGGATGTGACAGTCTGGCTGCCACTTGAGCCCTCTAAGGTAACGGTGGAACTTCTGGCCTCAAAGGTGCCGGAGCTAGACCAGTTTCCATCTATGTTGATTTGGTGATTTGAGCCCGAGACATCTAAGGTTCCTGCGCCAATAGTAAGGTCACCATTCCACACTTCCGAGTCATCTAAAGTTAGGACGCCGCCCAGGGTGAGAGTTCCCGAGTAGCTACCACCGAGTTCCAGTTCTCCGATGGTTAAAGCAGCTCCTGTATTGATGTTCTCAGAGGTTGCGAGATTAATTACTGCTTTGTCTTTGGCATCATCAGGATAGCCTGCTGCCCCTGTCCAGTTATCGCTATCCGCCCAAACTCCATAGGCTCCCCCACCAGTCCAGGTGTAGGTATTGGTGCCAACCACCGTCACCCAGACGGTGGCGCCGTTGGAAAGGCCCGACCAGTTGGGGACTTCATCGGCTGTCCAGATGCGGAAATAGTAGCTTGTGTCGCCGGTGAGACCGGTAATTGTATGGCAAACCTCGGTGTGGGGGGTTACGCTGTGGGTGGGAATCTCGACGTCATAAGTGTTTGTGCTCCAGGCGATAACATAAGTTGAATAATCAATTCTGTATTTACTTCCATCAGCAAGGGTATTATTCCAGCCGTCGTCTCCGGGAGTGGACCAGGAGAGGGTTACATCGCCTGTATCGCCATCACATTCCCCGGTTAAATCAGTTATTGCTGCCGGAGGAGTAAGATCTTTAATAGTTGAACTGCTTAATTGAACCGGCCAGCTTGATGCAGTTGTCGTTGACGTACAGACAATATCACTCTGGTAAAGCTCAATGCCTATAGTGTTGTCTAGCTGAGCAGTTGATTTTACATCCAGAACAACATGAACATAAGAGTAAGTAGACGCTGCCAGACTAAACCCTGAGAATGTGGCTTTATTACTCGCATTAAAGGTGGTTGTTGACCCAAGTTGAGTGTCATCTGCGGATTCTTCCCAGTCTCCATCGCCATCATCCTGGAATAACTTTACATTCTCTAATTCGCCATCTGCATCGCAGGTGCCGTATTCAGTAATTGTCATGCTGGAGATTGTGCCTGCGCCCTCAAATCTAAATGTGCCCAGGCAGTTTCCGGTAGTCCCTTGTCCGACAGTTGAAGGAGGAACATCGGGGTCTCCATCAGTATAGACGCTGACAGTTATTGAGCCAATCTTCACTGTGTACTCAGAAGATTCAGCAACATTTCCATTCGTGTCGCTGATCAAGAATTTTATCTTATTATCCGTTCCCGAATATTGATTAAAGGGAACATTGGAAGCATATATTGTTTCATAACTTGTGCTGCCATTCACTCCGGTAACTGTTCCTGTTGACCAGGCAACTGTTGAGCCACTTATTGAATACCAGGTACTCCCTCCATCTTTGGAATACTTAAACAGCCCGGAATAATAATCAGCAGCAACCTCCTCAGCAGTTAATGCGCGGTCAAGAATGCGCACTTCGTCAATCAGGCCATTCCAATTTCCGTGAACACCTGTTGCATCACTACCTATATAAGTATCTACAGAATCTTTATCCATAACCCCAGAATATGATGTTGGACTACCGACGTCAGTACCATCAATATAAATCCTAACATCACTTCCATCTGCAGTTCCAACAAAATGGTACCATTGGCCAACTGTAGGAGTAAATGATGTATCTTTTATCTTAGCGTTATTTCCACTAAATACAAAAAATCTAAGCGTATTGCTATCTAATTGATAAAATGCAAAAACCCTGTTGCTTAAATCATCTCTCCCAATAATTGTGGGATCATCCGTATCGCTTGGTGCTTTAGTATATTTGACCCAAGCAGATATGGTGATGTAATCGACATTTAAAGAAGAGGGTTGCCCTAAATCAACATAATCATCATTTCCATCAAAATAAAGGATATTCTCTTTGTCTCCCCCGGTTTTCCAGGTGTCTGTTGAAATCCAGTCAACTCCTCCCTGTCTTGTCCCATTGTTGCCATGGCCAGAGTAGTCAGTGGTGTTATTGTTTAAGTGGAGAAGGAGAACTGTGTGTGTATCGGGTGCGACCTCTTGTGAGCCAATCCTCAGTCCTGCGCCTGTATCCTCGACTTCTACTTTGGTATTTGGTATTAAATCATCATTCCACTCTGATTCAGTAATCCATACATCATTTGAATTCTGACTTCTGAATGATGAGTTATTGAATGATGGCGGAGTATTTTCTCCTATAATCATTGAAGTTTCTAATTGCACTGGCCAGCTTGATGCAGTTGTCGTTGACGTGCAGACAATATCATTCTGGTAAAGCTCAATGCCTACAGTACTTCCACTATCAGCAGTTGACTTTACATCCAAAATCACGTGAACATAACAGTAAGTAGAGGCTGCCAGACTAAACCCTGAAAATGTGGCTTTATTACTGGCATTGAAATTCGCTGTTGAGCCCAGCTTAGTTGTATCTTGACCCGACTCCCAGTTACCATCCCCGTCATCCTCGTATAACTCCACGTTTTCTAATTGACCATCTGCATCGCAGGTGCCGTATTCAGTAATTGTCAGCCCGGTGATTGTCCCTTCACCCTCAAATCTAAATGTGCCCAGACAATTGTCTGTGCTTTGCGTATAAGTCGGAGGAACATCAGGTGTTCCAGCTGTATAGGCGCTGACAGTTACAGTGGTCCCGGCTACCCCTGTCCAGACGGTGGCGCCGTTGGAGAGGCCTGACCAGAGAGGAATTTCATCGGCTGTCCAGATGCGGAAATACCAGTTTGTGTCCTGTTGAAGACCGGTAATTGTGCGGGAAACCTGAGTGTGAGGAGTTACGCTATGGGTGGGTATATCGACGTCATAAGTGTTTGTGCTCCAGGCAATAGAATAACTTGAATAGTCAATTCTGTATTTGCTTCCATCAACAAGAGTATTTTGCCAGTCATAATCATCTCCCGGAGTCGACCAGGAAAGGATTACATCTCCTGTTCCGCTGTTGTATTGTCCGGTTAAATCGGTTATTGCTTCCGGCGGGCCAAAATCCCAATTCGTATTATTGCCGGAATCGGTGGAATTGAAAGCGATAATCGTATCTCCACCTGAGGCGTTGGAATCCCGGACATCTACATTGGAAACATCCTGCGTGCCTGCAAGGTTAAGATACCATGTGGCATTATCCGTGAAAGAGTGTAAGGTAATATTTTCAAAGTTAAGATGGCCGGTTACACCAGTAAAAGTATCTTGTACGAACTCAATATTTTTCCCAGTTGTGGTAGAAATAAGAACATAGAATGTGGTTGAACCGACAAGGGTAGAAGTAGAAGTAGCCGGGCCATCGAAAATAACGGTTGATGTGCCGGGGATTTGGGTTATAGTACCCGTTCCATTTACTAACTGCCAGTTCCCGGCGCAGGTAAAGGTTGCGCTTGAAAGATTTAAGGTATGAGACCCTCCCGCGTTTACCACAAAAAGACTGCCTGGGTCTATATCTATTGATGAAGTTCCGCAGTTTAATGTGGTTGAACCATTGGCTGTATCAGACCCTAAGGCCAAATTGCCTGTCGTGATGTTATTATCCTGGGTATTACAAACGACATTAGTCGCTCCGTTGACTGCCATAGGCCGAAAAATGCCATTAACCGTTATATCACTACCGAGATTGAAAGTAACATTTGAGCCGCGTGAATATAACTGTAAAAAAGTTACCCCATAATTTCCTCCGGCAACTGTTACAGTTCCACTTGCAGGGTAATAATTAATTATCTCTATTGTTATCGTAGCACCTTCACGAATCAAAGGTGTTCCGCCATTCCTGTACAAAAAGACAAAATATGAGGACGCACCGTCAGTAAGTGTTCCTCCATTCCCCAGCGTAAGAGTATTGAGTATATAAATATGAGATTGTAGTGTTGTGGTCTTACCGGGTGCAGCACAAGTAAGATTGTAAAAGAAAGCCGCGGCGGTTTTTAAATTCCCTGTCCCTGTTAAATCGACTGTGCTGGTGCCATAATTAAACGTGCCCGGGGCCGATGAATCCCAGTTTCCACCAACAGTAATGGTGGAACTATTAGCATCGAAGGTGCCGTCAATATCTACGTTTCCCGTTACTGACAAGTTTCTATCAGTAGTTCCGTCATAGGTGGTGAAGGTTCCTGTTGATAAGGTGAAGTTGCCAGCTACTGTGAGGGTAGTTTCAGTTGTATCAGGTCTGAATGTGTCAGTTGCGCCATCTGTTGAGTTTATGGTTAAGTGATAGTAATCGGTTGTGCCGGAGTTTTTTATGTAGTAGAAGTCTCCTACTGCATCACCATCGCCTACGTATTCAACCGTGCCTGAATCTGTGTCATTTGTGAACTCTGTAAGGGTCTCTCCTCCCTGAAGTCTTAAGGTGCCATTATTGGAGAATGTGCTTCCAGTTTCCAGAGTGAGGTTCTTTCCCGCTAAATATAATGTAGCATTTGCGTTGCTAATGGTAAGGTTAGCATCCCAACCTCCCGAGTCATCCAGGATGAGGTCGTTTCCCAGGGTGAGAGTTCCCGAGTAGCTGCTACCAAGTTCCAGTTGTCCGATGGTTAAGGCACTTGCTGGCGTATTGATGGTGCGGGTGCTTGTGTTGATTACCGCTTTGTCATTGGCACCATCAGGATAGCCGTCTGCACCTGACCAGTTATTGGAATTCGTCCAATCTCCATCCTCTGCCGCATCAGTCCAGGTATAGGTGTTGGTGCTGGGGGCAGCCACCCCTGTCCAGACGGTAGCGCCGTTGGACAGGCCTGACCAGTTGGGAACTTCATCCCGGGTCCAGATGCGGAAATACCAGGTTGTGTCCTGTTGAAGACCGGTAATTGTATGGAAAACCTCAGTGTAGGGAGCTACGCCAGAGGTGGATATCTCAACATCATAGGTATTTGTGCTCCAGGCGATAGAATAACTTGAATAGTCAATTCTATATTTACTTCCATCAGCAAGAGTATTATTCCAGCCGTCATCTCCGGGAGTCGACCAGGAAAGGGTTACATCGCCAGAACCGTTATCGTATAGTCCGGTTAAATCAGTTATTGCTGCTGGCGCAGTCGTATCTATCACGCAAGTGTGGCTGCCAGGAGAAACACTGTATAGCCCAGCGCCATTCTCGGCTTTCACGTAGAATGTATGCGTCCCATCACTCAATGGTGCAGTGGTGCTTGACGTTGTAGTCGTCCACGAGCCTCCTGACTCTGGTGTGTCATCATCAACTGCCCACCAGTATCCGTCTACCCCACTGGTATCAGTCACGCTATCCCAGGTAAATGTTGGCGTATTATCATTGCTCCATCCACTCACCCCATCATCCACATTCTGCGGCGTTCCCGGGGCTGTAGCATCTAATTTGAGTAGAGTAGTGTCATTGTCCAGGTAATTAATATTGCCTGCATGGTCTCTTACCCAGATGTAGATTGTGTGTGCCCCATCTCCGGTTACGGTAATATTGGTTATCGGTTTATCTGTTTTCCAGGTTCCATCAGTATTAGATGTGGGTGCGCTATCTAACTTGTAGTAGGCACCTGCTATACCCGAAGGGTCATCGGGATTAGTCCAGTTAACACTAAATAAGTTGGTGTATGTCCAACCACTGGGGATTGCACTAACACTTGTGGGCGCTCCCGGGGGTGTTATATCGAGAGTTACCTTATCGGAATTGAACTTTACCCTTTCGTCTGAAGGGCTGTAAGTGGGGTCATCGTCATAGCCCCAGGCGACAGGAATCTTGCTTCCGGAAACGAAAGGAGTTCCGGGATATATGTTTTCCATATTGTTGGTGCTGACGGCCGTCCAGCTTGGCCAGGTAGAGCCGCTCCACTTTTTGTACTTTATGTTGTAATGGTCCCACGCTGAAGATTCATCTTTGTAGTAAATGGCGGCATAAACCCAGAGCTCTTGATCATCCGTATCCCAATCCGTGGTTAAACTGGGATTTCCGTCTTCATAACCTTCAAATTCAGAGGTTGAAACTGTCATTGTTGAGCTCCAAGTCGTTCCATCATAAGAGTATGTGTGTCTGAGGGTTCCCTGATTGAGCCAGACAACATGAACGGTTGTAGTGATTAAAGTAACGGAGAAGTCATTGCTCGATGGGGAAGGATTCATATCATTAACTAGGCCACCGCTCCAACTGCTGCCATTCCAGTAAGCGCGGCGCAAATCACCGAGATCACCATCATTATAAACTATGTATGGAACATCATTACGCAGGACAAGTGCGGAGGGGTAGAGATAGTCAAATGTCCCTCCTGAATCGACAGTGGTTTGTGTCCCGGCAGTTTGGAAATCATTGTCTGAGTACATTGCTCTCAACCAGGCGCTGGTACCGTTGTCCTGTCCATAAGAAACCCATACCCTTCCGTTACTCTGCCTTGTGATAGATGGATAAGCATTGTTGTTTGCAGCGTCGACTGTCCTTTCGGTGCCCAGTGACCAGGTGGTCCAGGTGCCAGGCGAAGCCTCCAATTTCATGAATTTGATATCGTTATCATCATCGTAAGCTACATAGATATTGTCGTTGTCATCGATATCGATGGAGTAGCCCCTGATGGAGGAATAGTTAGAGTCAATTACAGTGTAACCAGCTCCCCCGGCTAAGTCTGTCCAGCTATCAGTAACTCCACTACTTGTAGACTTTCTGACTACAAGTCCTCCTCCTGATTTAGCGCTAAAATAAAAGACAACAATCGTCCCATCACTACTTTGAACTACATGTCTAACATTGGAAGTATAGGTACTAGGCCAGGAGCCACTGACATCGGTATCAATATCGTAGTTAGTCGATTTTGCCACAGAGACAATTCCGACAACCAGTATTAGAACGATAAATATAGTTAAAATTTTCCTCATTTTCCCTTCCCAAAAAGTGACAGGTACTTTTTTCTCATTCCTGCTCCAAACCACGCCACCTTAAGGTTGCGGTTACCATTCATCTGAGCGTGGATTCCAGGGCTTTTGCCCTGTGGTCCTCAAGGATTTTCCTGATTGTCTGTAAAGGAAGATGCTGCCTTTCGATGTTCTTAATCATCCTGACTCTACTCAAAGTATCTTTTTTGTCGTAAAGTCTTTGACCACCGGGCGTGGTAGCAGCTACTTCTAATAGACCGAGTTCCGTATAGTACCTTATAGTTGACGGTAGTACACCTGCCAGTTTAGCCATCTCGCCAATTTTGAGTAAGCCATGTGGCGGTGATTTCTTCTTATCCACTTTACCTTCACCTCGTTTCGCTTCCTTTTAATCACGGGTTCGATGAATCGAACCCCTACATTGCTCTCATTTTTTCTTTTTAATCTTTTTGGCGAAATCTTCTTTGATTTGTATCAAGGTTCTTCGTCTGTCCACTACTGGTTTTATTTTCCTTATGATACTTAAAGTCTCCTCTCTATCATAAAGCCTGTAGCCTCCTCTTGTGTGGCTGGCTACTTTCAAGAGACCTATGTCCGTATAGTATCTTATAGTTGATAATGGGACCTCTGCTACTTTGGCTATTTCGCCAATTCTAAGCAGGTTCTTATCGCTTTTCTTCCCAGGCATATCCTCATCTCCTTTCCGCGTAACTCTACTATTTTACAGGACCGCGTTTGCTACTCCTTTCTCTGTTCCCAATCTCCTACACGGCCTTATTGATCGCGCTTTTCCAATTCCCCTCTAATCTCTGCAAGTGTCCATTTTCTACCGTTAATGGTCTTGATGGTGTGGATTCTTTCCAATGTGTCTCTTCTGTCATAGAGCCGATAGCCGCCCTGAGTGTTTGCCACTACTTTTAAAAGACCGACCTCCGTGTAATACCTGATAGTGGAAACCAAGACTCCCGCTTCTCTAGCCATCTCTCCAATCTTGAGAAGACCATTGGCTAATCTCATTCTCCTGGTCATCTCTTCTCACCTCCTTCGGTACTCCTTTTGTTAAAGTTCAAGCGAACTGCTTACTTCCTACTTTATGACAAAAAAAATCCGGGCTACCGAAAAAGCCAAGGTTTAATTGCCTTGGCTATGCGAGCCTTCGGCAGCTCGGATCACTCATAGGCGGGGCCTTCCTCCAACAATCCCGGACCACTATAGGCCCTTTAGGAGGCCCCAAACCATAAAATGCTCTTATTTCCCCAAAAAAAGCATTCCGCGCTATGGCGATAAACTTATGCCCCTTGCAAGGCACGAATGGGCATCGCCGGTAGGTCATACTTATACCTTTCCTTTCCAAGGAAATAGGTTGGGGATACCGTTAGCCTACCTTAAGGTCCTATACTTATATAGAACCTTTTCCTGGTATAAGTATACCACCAAAAATTGAGTTTGTCAAGCGCTTTTTAAAGTAAGCAGTTTACTTTAACTTTTCCTAGTAAACTGGTTATTAAGACACGAGTCTTATTTCTGAGACAGCAATTCCTAAAGTTCGATTATCCCTTACTTTCAAAGCTAATTTTGGTATAAAAGTCTCCTCAGGTTTAATTGTCACTTTCAGGACCTGTTCATGATTGCAGAACTTAAGGCATAATCTTTGCCACTCTCCGGGCTTAATCACAAATTCTCCGACTCTCTTTCCGTTTATCCATACCCCTCCTTCTGTCGGGAAAAGGGAGTAAGCCTCCATTTCCAAAGTTTCCTCTTCTCCGCCCGGAAGACAATTCCTTAAGAAAATTATCCCATAGTTAGTGGTCCAGCGGATATTTTTTTCTGACCACTTCTCCAAATCATACCAGCCGAATCCAAGATGCTCGGTCTCATTTTCACCCATTTTTACCCGGGAGCCTAAACTATTTCTATCCACCGTCGCCTCATACAGCACATTATAGCTTGGTAGGGGCGCCTTTATTATTGCGTCCACTCTTTCCAGCATAGAAATGATCGATTTATCTCCTACCACTCTTTTCCTCTGAATTCTTACTCTTCTTATGAGAGTGTCCGGTAGCATAATCAAATTCCACAGTAGTGCCTTCAACCTATAGTAAGCCAATTCAGGTCTCTTTCGCCTTAGATGGCGATATATCGATTTAATGTCGCTATATAGACTTTTTGGTAACATCCAGCCCAATGTTACAAGTGACATATTCTTCAGCATCATCCTCAAGCGATTTCGATGGTCAATATACTCATTAAATATATCTTTTCGGAATGGCCTATATTTATGATAGACTATTGCCTGGGGAACGAAATTGATCTTGTAGCCACTCCACCGGGTGCGAATGCTGAAATCGAGGTCCTCGTAATATGCGAAGTATAATCTGTCGAAATAGCCTATCTTTTCAAATAAATTCCTGCGGATGAACATACCTGCCCCGCAGGCACCCAAAATTTGCCTCTCCCTATCGTATTGCCCGCAATCGAGTTCCCAGGCTCCTCTATCTCTTCCCTGCAGTACCTTATTGGCAATGATCCCTGTGCTATTGATTACAGATGGCTCATTAAATATCAACATCTTGGGCATACATATCCCGATATTTTTGTCCTTTTCCATAGTCTCAACTAATTTGTTAACACATTCCGGTTCCACTTTCGTATCAGGATTGAGCAAAAATATGTAATCTCCTTTTGCCTGCTTGATGGCTATGTTATTCCCTTCAGCGAAACCGTAATTTTTGTCCAACCTCAATACCTTGACGGAAGGGAATTTACCTTGAACAAAATCCGCACTGCCATCAGTGGAAGCGTTATCAGCAAGGATGATTTCAAGGTGAGGGTAGTCCAAATTCATAACTGATTCCAGGCAGTCTTTCAAGTGTTCCCGATGATTTCTGACAAGTATGATTATACTGACTGACGGTTGAGGCATTCTCTTTTCCAGATTTTTTTATCCAATGATTCTATGGTAGCACCAAATTCTTCCCCAGGGTTCTTTGCCTTCTATTATCCTTCGCTGCGGCCAGATTAAGATTTTCTCTAAAACGCTCTGTAATAATATCCCAGGTATATCTCCCATAAGCTTTCTTTTTCCCATTTTCACCGAGTTTTCTTTTCAGGTCTTCGTACGTAAGCAGTTTCAGTATTGCATTCGCCAATTCTTGCTCGTTCCCCCACTCTACCAATAGCCCGTCTTTTCCCTGTTCAATAAGAGAAGCCACTGCGCCTATTCGGCATCCAATAACCGGCTTACCTGATGCCCACGCTTCCAGATAAGCTATCCCCAAAGATTCCACTTTTGATGGCATTGCAAATATATCGCAGCTGGCAAAAAGGTCTGATTTATCACTATTTTTGAAATTATCTATCAGTATAACGTTTCTTCTTTTTTTCACATCTAACGAGCAGACCTTCTTTTCTATTGCTTTTGAATAGGATGTCCTTGTCCCTGCTACGATAAGTTTCGCCTGGGGAAATTTTCTCCAGACTATACCCATAGAATCAACCAATGTATCAATCCCTTTCCCCTTCTCTTTTCTTCCCACGAATAGAACCACGGGATCATTGCCGATATCATATCTGTTTCTGAACTCCTGTGGATTCGACTTATTGAAATCGTGTGGATTAATTCCATCCCCTAATATGAAGATACGCTCACTCTCGATTCCATTACTTATCAGGTAATTCCTTTCATAATCTGTATTTACTAGTATCATTTCGGTATCGTACAAGACTTTATACATTATTTTTCTATCGAAAGCCCAGGCGTCCTCTGTGTGCATACAAGGAATAACTGCCATTGGTATTTTCCTGATTCTTTTTGCCATATAGGCATAATAGATATTCAAAAATGGAAAGGGTGTGGCAATAATAATGTCGGTTTTTTCTTTCAGAATATGTGGCAACATATTGAATATGATCGGCCCGTTCCATATAGTCCTAACTACATCATTGAATGGCAATCCATACTTCCAGAAAAGCCCGTGCACTCTATTTAGTAACGGCCGCATCCCCCGGTACATGGAAAACCTTCTTATTCTCACACCATTAATGGACTCACTATTGGCAGGCAGCAAAGGAATTTCAGGATTGATATATGCCTCGGTGGTCTGGGCATTAGAAGAAAAGACAGTAACTTCTTCCCCGGATTTCACCAGCCTTTCTGAAATTTCCTTTATTTTCTTCTCCGCTCCGCCAATGGCAGGAAAATAATTATGGCTAACAATTAATATTTTCATATTCTATTCTACCCGGGCGCTATTTTGTAGCGGCAAAGCGTAAGCTTTGCTTTTCTTTTGGCAGAGCTGTCGCTCTGCAGCTACATAGTTAAGCTCTTTCATCACTTCGCCCCGTCATGAAACCCCATCACCACAGGGAAGAGCAACCGCCGTTTTACAGGAGAGAATCGTAAATTTCGTTCAGCTCTTCGGCATTTTTTTCTATAGTTTTGACTTGCCTCGGAGTCTCTGACAATTTTCTCACCAATTGAGGATTATCAATTACGCTTGCCATCTTCTGATATAAATCTTCTGGATTTCCTGCTTCAAAGAGAAGACCGGTAGCTCCGTCCTGGACAAGTTCAGACATACCTCCCAGATTAGAAGTGATAACCGGTATTCTGGCAAGGAGCGCTTCCAGAATAGCGATTGGCTGGTTTTCATACCAGATTGAGGGATAAACCAATACATCGAACTTAGAGAATACTGAAGAAATCTCTCTATTGTTGAACGGTCCGTGAAAAGTAATTCTTGAATCCATTCTTAACTCTTTCCTCAACTTGTGTAAATGGGACGAACTATAAGGACCGAATATGGATAAAACTACATTATCCTTTATGATTTTGTTAAATGCTTTTAAGAGAACCCTTATACCTTTATGTTCCGCACCACCACCAACAAATCCAAAGCGAAATCTATTTGAAAATTCTTTGCTGAAATTAGCCAGGGGTTTATGGCCAATTCCATGACCTAAATGGACAATTCTATTTTTCGCTATTCCATAACCAATAAATTTCTCTCTTAGAAATTTCGAAGGTGCAAGAATTACATCTACTTTATCCAGTATATCTCTTAAAAACCTTGACCTTTTCTCTATCATATCGGGAGTAATGGGAGCCGTGGCAGGATGGGTCTTATAGAATTTTTCTTTAAGCGCTGTCTTGATTTTCGAGGGAACCAATTTCTTTATAGTTTTTAAAGGCTCAGGAGGGTATTTAAAAAAATTAGCTTTGCTATCATTGCGAGTTTCCGAACATTCCAATTTTCCGTAAGTATAAAAAATTTTCTCGCAGTTCGCACATTTAGCATTTGAATCAGGACCAGAACAAGCCCGATTATCATTGGTCAATAACTGTATTTGCGGGCAGAGGAACCAGAAATCATGCAAGGTCAAAATCGCAGGGATGCCTCTTCGTTTGGCAATCTCGACCATCGAGGCGGATAGTCGTACGAGATGCTGAAAATGGACGATATCTGGCTTAATTTCGTCAAGGAAACGTTCAAATTCTTCATCCACAAAAGAATTTCGATAAGTTGCCTCAAAGGTCGGAAGAGGGTTATGATATAGTCTCCTGACCGGTAACCCATCAAATAATTTGTCTTCAGAAAGACCCTTGCCAAGAAAATTCCCTTCTTCCCGACAGAAGACATAAACATTACTTATTTTTTGTAATTCTTTGGAGAGATAGTAGGTATAATTCTCCGTTCCATGAGAATATCCGGGAAGAAAATCATGAACTACTTGCACAATTCTTTTCATTTTGGTACCAGAAAGCAAAACCGGTTTTTGCTGGAGTGTGAAATGAAAGTTTCACCCGCTCAAGCTTTCGCTTGACACTCCAATAAACTATTGTAGGCACAGATTTCCCGATTGAAAATCGGGATGCAACCTCTTCATCGCAACAATTTCTTGTAGATGTCTAAAAGTTCATCACATTCTTCATTTACAGATTTAACCCGAGGGATATTCTCCCGAAATTTCCCGATCAATCCGGGTTCATTTACCACCCGCTCCATTTTCTCTTTTAAATCTAAGACATTCCCTCTCTGGAATAGCAATCCATTACAGTTATGACGTACTAATTCTGGAATTCCTCCTATGTCCGTCGCTATGACCGGGACTCCATTTGCAAATGCCTCCAAGATTGCCAGTGGATAGTTTTCGTAACAAATGGAGGGCATAACCAGTATATCAATACCAGCAAGTACCTTTGTGAGCTGCCTACGCCCAAAGTTTTCCATTAAATCAATTCTTTCGTCACTATTAACCATTGAATCGAGCTTTTTCACATATTCTGTATCTGGAAAATTCCCATATAATTTCAGATTCACATTGGTGGATTCTATCTGCCTGAATGCTTCCAGCAAAACGTGTGCACCTTTGTGTTTACTCCCACCTCCAAAGTAGCCAAAAGCAATATTAGAAATCTGCCCTTTTCTCGAAGGTAACATCGGAGCACAAATTATTCCATGGGACAAAACTATGAACCCATTTTGAAAGTATCCCTTATTAAGATATACTTTACCCAAGAATGCCGAAGGGCACAGAATCTCATCAACCTTTTCCAACTGGCTTTTAAGAAATGGCACTCTGGCCGCCGCCGCAAGGAATAAAGATAAAGTTTGTCTATTATTCACTAAACCATTTTTGAACTTATTTTTCAATATTTCTTCTTGAACACAAAATTTCATCATCGTCTCACCAAATGTCGTACTAATTCTGTCATAGAAATTATTCTCTTCTTTTAGACAATAAATGCAGTCTTTCCAGGAGGAATCCTCTCTGCATAAACTGCCGTCTGATTTTAGTCGATTCCAATTCGGGCAAAAGAACCAGAAATCTACCAATGTTAGAATGACAGGAATTCTCAACTCCTTTGCTGCATCGATTATGGAAGAAGAAAGGTAAAGGAGATGGTAAATATGAATAATATCAGGGCAGATTTCCCTTAAAAAATGTTTAGCATATATGGATAGAATAGGATTATAGTATTCATAAAGGATGGGATTGGGAGACAAAGAGGGATTAAAGATTAACCTTCTGACCGAAACCCCTTCAACTTTTTCATCACAGAAGCCGACGGAAGATAAATTATCATCGTCCCATTGCTGGGGAGCTAGCACCCACACTTCATGTCCTTCTGCGAGCATATTTTTTGCTACCTGAAGGACAACAACACCTGTTCCACCTATATCATCAGGCGGGAATTCGTGGACAACATAAACTATCTTCATATTTTACATCTCTGGCCAACGCTCTTCAGAGTGCCAATTGGTCGGGCACCGTAAACGGTGCCCTCATCGTCACCCTACCCCGTCTTGACACCGGGACGGGATCGGGAAAGGGCGACCGACCTAAACCCATTATTTTCTGCTTTTACCAAACCACATTAATAGTTGTTTTCGAAATCTCGATAATAAATTATAGAATACTGAATATTTCTTAATCTTTACAATTTCCCTTGTCAGGTCCCTTATAAATCCGTCCAGATTTGCGATATGCTGGTCCTTGGCAACGATAGCCTTGTTTAGATTATTGATATGCTGGTCTTTGGCAACGATAGCTATTTGTTGTTCCTTAATTCGTAACCGGAGTCTATCAATAACCTCAGCCATATGTCCTATTTGTCCCAGGAGAAGTTCAACCCGGGATCCTTCTAACATGCGATTATCACCTGAACCAGATTTTCCAATTGAGCCTTCATTAAAATTAACTTTCTCAATCTTTTTCATCGAGTTCTCTCCCTCCTTAACATCCAGTAATCTAACCCTTCTACATACCTTCTTGGGTTCCTTCATTTCTCTTCTGTAATGCCTCAAAAGTTCCTCAAGATAACGAATCTGTGCTGTATTCTCCGGCCTCCCGACCCATTCACCGGTCTCTTTATCCACTGTTCCTGACAAGTTAGACTCGTGTAGCCTGTAAAGGATGACTGGTTCGGGGACAAAGGCTGGATTCGACTTTCTAAAAATCCTGAAAAAGAAATCTTTGTCATCACCCACCAATAAACTCTCCTCATAATAACCTGTTTGAAACAGAAGGTTTCGTCGAAACATACTTGTTGCACCCACACCGAGCACCCAAAGTTTTAGTTTCGTTACTTTCTCATAAAATTTACTGTCTTTTTCTCTCCTATGAAATTGTTGTATCCGCTCGGAAAAAACATTTTCTATTGGATTTCCTTCTTTATCTATAACTTTATGAATTTTGCCGATTACAAGATCAACTTCAGGGTGAGAATTCAAAAAATCCACCCTCGTCTTTATAGCATCGAGAAGCATTATATCATCAGAATCCATACAAGTAATAAACTCTCCCCTGGCCCTTTTTAATCCCTCGTTTCTGGCTACGGCGCCAGCTTTATGTTCTTTTAGTGTGATTACCGTAATCCTCTTATCCTGCTCAACAAATTCCCTGGCTATATTTAGAGAGTTATCAGTTGAGCCATCATCCACAATAATCAATTCAAAATTCGAGTAACTCTGGTTCAACACGCTGCTAATTGCCTCTTTTAGATATTTTTCACTATTATAAACGGGCATAGTTATGCTTACCTTGTCTCTATATTCAGGGGAAATTCCGGAGATCTTTGTTAATAATTTCGTACGTAAATATGACAAAGAATTATCTCCATTCTTAATAGCCCTCGTGTGATGCACTTCCTTATCTGGCGAATCAGCAATACTGTTTTTCCCATAGTGGTAGACAAACGCATCATCACAGCAAACTGCCCCGTAACCTTGCCTCTTTGCTCTCATACAAAAATCACTGCCTTCCCCGTAGTCCAACTCAAACTTCTCATCAAATAACCCAATTCGGTTAAAAATTTCCCTTTTAATCAAAAGACAAAAACCAAAAACTGTCGGTATCGATGGATATCGACATTCGGATAATTCTGATACTAGACCAGCAAAACTCTCCACAGTAAATCCAGATGGAATTGCATTAAAAACAAAAGAACGAGGCATGGAAAGAAAAAGAGCATTATTACTGAGTGGATTCACCATCCCAATCCTGGAGTCACTGTATGCACACCTGTCCATCTTCTCCAGCCATCCCTCAGTTACCATGGTATCGGAATTTAGTAAAACCCCATCGTTCTCAGTGTTTTCGATTCCGATATTGCAACTCTTAAGCCATCCTAAGTTTTTTTTATTAGTAATGATGCGTGCCGATTTTATTGTCCTCAGATACTCCCTTACAATCGGATTATTGCCATCATCAACTATAACCAAACTATATGGATGCTTTGTGTTCTTCAGGACGCTATTAATGCATTGTCTCAAATAATACAATGGGCTATAAACAGGAACTATGATATCATATGTCCTTTTCTTTTTCAGCACCCCATCCTCCCCTTGTTTGGACACTGTTTAATTTTCCTTTCTCCTACCCGCTATGCGTAAGCTTTGCTTTCCTTTTAACAGAGTCGTCGCTCTGTCGCTACATTGTTTCCTCACCCTGCCCTGTCTCGAAAGCGAAACAGGACTCGCCAAAGGGCGATCGATTTAACCTGTTTATTTTCGAATTTTACCAACAAATTTCAGTATTTCCTTTCGAAATCTCAATAATAAATTATAGAATACTGAATATTTCTTAATTTTTACAATTTCCTTTGTTAAATTCATAAGATTCTGATAGTGTCTGGCATCCCTATCCCTTATCAGCCTCTCGAGATTTGCAATATGCTGGTCTTTGGTAACCGTAGCCTTATTTAAATTATCTATATGCTGGTCTTTGGCAATGATGGCTAAGTGTTGCCGCTCCGTCTCTAACTCAAGGTCATCAACGAGCTCAGCCATACGTGATATCAGTGCAAGGAGAGCTTCATCCTGGGAAGGTGCCTCTGACNNTCTGACATGCGATTATCTCCCGAATCACATTTTTCAATTAGCTCTTCACTAAGCAGTTTTTTGATATCATACGTTTCAACGTATTTTTTGACCTTCTGTTGTAATTTTATTCTCATTCCACTGGGTATGTTATCAAATACTTTTTCCATATCAATACTTTTCTTCATAGCAATCCCCCTTTTCTCTCTTTCTTTGGTGATCGCTTCATAAGCTCTTTTTGCCTCCTCTATGCTAACATCACCAAAAGATGTGTTTTCTCCTAACAAATCAGGATAACCTTTTTCGGTTAGAAATATTTTATCATTTCTCCAGGTATGAAACACTGTCTCAACTTCAACATTAAATGCTGTTCTTTCTGCAAAAGTCATTACACTCTCAAACATCCTGTGAGGATTGCGTCTTTCACGTAAATACCTTTTCTCTATTTTCTGTTTTTCAGCGTTTTCAAACGATATCGGGTGATGGATAACAATAGAGTCCGGAACATTAAGCATTTTATATCCTAACTCTGCTATCTGGAAAGAATAGTCACAATCCTCCGCCCCGCTTAGGTAAGAAACATTGTAGCCAATCTTCTTTGCAATTTCTTTTTTAATCAACATCGCGGTGCCAACGGACCAGTCACATTCCATCTGGCCGCTAAGCCGGTCTTTCCCATAAACTTTCGCTTCATCTACACACACAAACTTCATAAAATAATTCCCGATAATAATAAGTCTTCCACCATTCCAATATACACATAATTTTCCGTCTTTATGAGGTCTTAATATCAGGGGACTTACAGTTGCAATTTTCTTTGATTTTTCTACTTCAGAAATAAGTTTCTCCAGCCAACCGGGAGTGTAAGTCACATCATTGTCAACTGTAAGTATGTACTTTGACTTTGATTTAAGAGCAAGTTCAGTTCCTAATTTTCTTCCACCTGAGCAACCAAGATTTCTTTCATTATGGTGGACAAATATCCTGTCATTTGCTTTTGTTCGCTGACCATCAATCTCGTCTAAATAATCCAAAGTTTCTTTCCCTTTCGAGCCATTATCTACTATAATAACATCATAAGGAACATTAACCGTTTCTCTTAAGCTTTCGATGTTTCTCCTTAAGTCTTCGCCCCTCTCCAGATTTAAAATAACTATAGAAACCAGTGGGTCTACTGATGAATTTAGCGGAGTTATCCTCATTTTTTGCTTTTTTTACAAAATGTCATATATAAACTAAAAAGGAAGTCGAGCATGTGTTTTAACACATAACGGATAAGTGGTAACTTCTTTAGATTCGAGCCCAGATAGGAAAGCAGTCTGTATGATCTTGAATTCAGAATCAATTGTAGTTGCATTTGAATTGATTGTAGTTGTGTCTGTAACATTGTCCATTTTTCGTGCAATGCCAAATATTTCTTTGGATGAACTATCGAAAGCTGAGAAATAGCGGTATTTTCAACCCCCTTTTTAAGTAAAGGGTGGTTTTTTAAATAGTCTTGTCTCACAAACATTAATATGTTTTGAGCATACCACATTTCTACGTTAGTGTCTTGCCAGACCTTCTCTCTTATACAATCAATTACTACATATTCTTTCTGTTGAAAGTATTTGACCCAATAATCTGGCCACTGTTCATTTATATGGTGTACTCCACCTTGAAAGGGTATAGCAGCGGAGAAAAGAATAACCGGCCCAAGCCTTACAAGGCTATCTACGAATCTCTCTGCGCATTTGCTGGGAAGGTGTTCAGCGACCTCCAATGAGACGACCAAATCAAATTGCCTGTCCATTCGTAACGGTTCACTCAGGTCAAAAGACAAGAATCTTTCTTGTGGAATTTGTAACATTTTCTTATCTATATGGTCCCCATCTACTCCCATAATGTCCCTAACACCACATTCTTTGAAGACCGATAACCAAGTGCCTACACCGCATCCGACGTCAATAACCGACATAGGGTGAATCAATTCCAAAATCAGAGGAACAATTTCCTTAGCTGACCGTCGGGAATTCTCTTGTATATCCTTGTAGTAATCTTTTGTGTACAAAAACTCAATATCCATAAAACATTCTCAAAAAATAAATTTTTCAAAATAACTATGGAAACTAAATGGATCTATCGATAGATTTTGTGCGAGCATATCTACGGTGTCGGGATGCGAAGCTTTGCTTCGCTACTCCCTGCTTACAATGATATCTTTCCTGCTTTTTGTGCAATAGCTTCTTGATAAGAATCTATTACTCTGCCGGGAGTCCCAATTTCTCTTATCACCCCATTGTTCAGCCAGATTGCTTTATCGCACCATTTTTCAATTGCTTTTGATTCGTGGCTCACAATTACCATAGTCTTACCCATCTTTCTAAATTCAGCGATTTTCTCTGCGCATTTATGTCGGAAATATTCATCTCCCACAGATAGGATTTCATCAATTAATAATATATCGGGGTCCACATTAGTAGCTATCGAAAATCCAAGGCGCATAAACATCCCATCAGAATAGGTCCTTACAGGCTCATCAATATAATCTTCGAGTTCAGCAAATTTCACAATATCATCAAATCTTCTTTTTACCTCTTTCTTTGAAAGGCCCAAAATTATGCCATTGATGAAGATATTCTCCCTGCCCGTAAATCCGGGATGGAAACCTATTCCCAAGCCAACCAGAGAAGCAACCCTTCCATTAACGTATACTCTGCCTGAATCGGGCTTATATATCCCTGCCAATAATTTAAGGAGAGTGCTCTTACCCGAACCATTCATTCCGATAATTCCCACACTTTCTCCTTTTTCTACAGTCAAATCAATATCTCTCAAGGCATTAATATATCTCACTTTCCCCCTATTTTTCAGCCAGTCAAAATTCAGCAGAGTCTCTCTGAGTGTGGTATACTTTTTCTTCAATGGTGACCTGGTAAATATTTTTGAGACCTTTTGCAATTTAATTGCAATCAATTTATACCTCTTCAGGAAATGACTCTTTATATTTATTGAATACCAAATTCCCTAAAAAGAACACTAAAAATCCAAAACAGAGTGTAATTCCCAGAAGGACCCAGTCGGGGAACTGTCTGTAAAATAGGACGTCCCGATAAGCTTTAATTAACGTCGCCATAGGATTTATATGGGATATGAACCTAAGTTTGACTGGTATTGAGGTCAGAGGATACACAATTGGTGTGGTAAAAAACCACATTATAATCAGATTACCAACGATATGTTGAATATCTCGAAAATGAACGTTTAGAGCAGAGACCATCAAAACCAGCCCCAAAGTAAAAACTGCCTGGATTGTCATAACTATCGGCAGAGCAATTAAGGCACCACTTATCTTAACCTTGAAAAGCAGGAGGAAAATGAATAGTATGGGAAGGCTGAAAACAAAATTTATCATGTTGGAAAAGACAGTTACAGTGGGAAGGACTTGCGGAGGAAATAACACCCTCGTTATCAAATCACCACCCCTGGTTATAGAGTCTGCTCCCTCCAAAATCGAAGTAGAGAACCATACCCAGGGAATGAGCCCGCAAAATAAGAATACGGGATACTTATCAACCTTGATTCTGAGAAAGGTGGAGAATACGATTGTATACACACCCATTAAGAGAAGAGGATTTAGAAATGTCCAGAGAAATCCCATGACTGAACCATAGTAGCGAAGTTTCACTTCTTTCAAGACGAGACTCACTATTAATGCCCGACAGCGATAGAGTTCTCTAATGTTAGAAAACATATTCCTACCCCTTATAATTATGGGGATGAAGGGATAGTTGCAGGAGCTTCAAATCCGTCAGGGTTTCTGTAGTGTAGCCCTTTATGGGCGTAATTTTACGGGCATAAAGCCCTACACTACCGATCGACTCAGATAACTGTCCCTTCATCCCTTCTCTCTTCTTGCCACGCTCGCCAACAGAGCAATAATGGACAGAACAAGCACTGCCTGAATAAAGATAATAATCCCTCCCAAAATATTTACCTGGGTAAGCAGGGTGGCTGTAATTCCTAAACAGAAACTTATTAAATAGATGAACAGGACTGCCCCTCTCTGGCTAAAGCCCAGGGCGACCAAACGATGGGAAAAATGGTTTGTATCTCCACCAAATATCGGTTCTCTTCTCCTGATTCTTATTGAGATAACTGAAAGTGTATCAAAGATGGGAACTGCCAATATCAAGATGGGCATAACTACCGGCAAATGAGTGGGAAAGCCTTCCCTATAGTAAGAAGCTGTGATTGTTAAAACAGCCAGCATATAACCAATGAACATACTCCCTGCATCTCCCAAAAATATCTTCGCTGGATTAAAATTGTAGCGAAGAAATCCCAGAAGAGCACCGGCAACAGCAAGGATGACAACACTGGTAAAGGTCTGATGTTGCTGAGAGGTTACTACAAAACAGATGAAACAGGCAATAAGCCCCACACCCGTGGTTAAGCCGTCCATGTTGTCCAAAAGATTGAAAGCGTTGATGATAGCCAGCATCCACAGGATAGTTATCAGGCTACTGATATAGAAATTTGGTATAAACAGCGTAATCCTGACTCCCAGAGCAATCAGTGGTAAGATTACCAGAATCTGGCCCAAAATTTTGGTTTGTGGTCTTAAGCCTTTTATATCGTCTATCAATCCTAATAAAAGTATGACAGTCCCTCCCAGCAGGATACCGGTCAATTGTGGCAAGAGTTTCAAGAACCCGGGTAGGTTCTTCATAAGATTCGAACTAAGGGCGTCGGGAAAAAGACTGAGAAATCCCGGGCTCGACTTCATCATGAGTAGAATAAGAATGTTTACTACTATGGTAACAAGAAATGCGAGAAAGATTGCCAGCCCACCCAGTAAAGGAATCGGTTTCTCCTGTAACTTTCTCTCTCCGGGATAGTCCAGAACTTTGAACTTAATGGCTAACCTCTCTGCCCAGGGCGTCAACAATAAGCTCAACAAAAGAGAAAAACAAAATACATATAAATAGACAAAACTCCACATTTTTAACCAAACCTCCTCTCTTTAAAGATGAATTTCGGCCTTCTTCTTGTCTCTATGGTATTCAATGGTTTTTTTGAGAGCATCATCCAGCCCTACCCTCGGTACATAACCAATCAGATTACGTACCTTAGTAGTATCCGGTATTCGGTGTCTCATATCTTCAAAGCCTTCTCCATAGACCTCTTCGTAGGGCAGGTAAACTATCTCCGAATTACTTTTGCTGAATTTCTTTATCTTTTTGGCCAAATCGGAAATGGTAATCTTTTCGTTACCTCCTAAGTTAAAGATTTCTCCTGCTGCTTCAGGATGGTCGGCTAAACTAACCATCCCGTTTACAACGTCACTTACATAAGCGAAACTTCTGGTCTGATTTCCATCTCCATAGATAGTGATAGGGATTCCAGAAATTGCCTGTTCAATGAATCTGGGCACAACCATCCCATAGTTACCCGTCTGCCTGGGACCGCAGGTATTGAAAAGTCTTACTATTACAACAGGCAAGCGCTTCTCCCGCCAATAAGCCAAAGCTAAAAATTCGCCTAGAGCTTTACTGCAGGAATAACTCCACCTATGGGTAAGTGTCGTTCCCAGAACCCTGCCATCGCTTTCTTGGAAAATTTCCTTCTGATTCTTACCGTAGATTTCCGATGATGAGGTTATTATTACTTTCTTTCTATTCTTCTCTGCCAGCCTCAGTACTATTTCTGTCCCCAGCGCGTTAATTTCTATTGATTTTACGGGATTGCCCATGATGAACTCTACGCCCACAGCAGCTGCCAGATGGTAGACTATATCACACTCGTCAACCAGCCTTTCCATTAGCGATTCATCCAGAATAGTACCCTGAATAAACGAAAACTTTTCGTCTCCTTCCAGATGGCTGATATTCTCCCTCTTCCCGGTGGAAAGGTCGTCGATTACCAGAACTCTATTTCCTCTTTTGAGGAGTTCTTCTGTTATGTGTGAACCAATGAAACCGGCTCCTCCGGTTACTAATACTACCATTCAAAAGACACCTCTCTGTTGAATTAACTCCTTATAAACGTCACTGATGCGCTCCACCATTACTTCCATCTCAAAAGCAGGACCAACCATGCCTCGCCCGGCTTCTCCCATTCTTCTTGCTTTTTCTTTATCCTGCAAAAGATGGATAATCGAGTTGGCTAACTTTCTTGAATCCTTGGGAGGAATCAGGTAGCCGTTTTCTCCATCTTTTATTATCTCCGGCATTCCATCTATCTCAAATGCTATAACCGGCTTAGCCATTGCTAACGCCTCGGGCAAGACCCGGGGAAGCCCTTCTCTCAATGATGTGTGAACAACGACATCCATAACTGATATTAGTTTCGGAATCTCTTTTCGTTCTACAAGGCCAGTGAATACAATATTATCTCTTATTTTCAAATCTTCTGCCTGGCGTATCAATCTCTCCCTCAGGATGCCATCGCCCACTAAAAGGAACTTCGCTTCCGGAAAAACCTCCACTACCTGAGAAGCAGCCTCCAAGAGATAATTATGCCCTTTAAGGTCAAAGAGGCGAGATATATTACCCACTACTGGAACAGCGGGGTCCAAATTCAGCTCCTTTTGCTTTTCAGCTATTGAAATGTCACTATTAGAATAATGGTTTAGTTCTATGCCACTATATATGGTTGTAAATTTGTTCTCCTTCGCCACACCAGCTGCTACTGCCTTTCTCGCCATTGCATCACATACGGAAATTAACCTATCGGTAAAAAGAGCAGCGAACCTTTCGCATAAAATGTAGATGTAATTTAAGAACCTGTTCTGATACTCAAAGAAAGGCAGACCATGAACACTGTGAATTATTATTTTCACACCTGCCATCCTGGCAGCTAATCGGCCCAGAATACCGGCTTTGGAACTGTGAGTATGGACTATCATATATTTTTCTTTTCTAATCAAAAGATATAGTTCAATGAAAGCCAAAAAGTCTCGAAAAAAGTTGATTTCTCTTCTCATACGGGATATTATTGTTAACTTAATTCCTCTCTTTTCAGCCTCTTCGATTAGACTTCCTTCCGGCCCGATGGGAGGTCCTGTGGCTAACTCTACTTCATAACAATCGCTCTTATTTAAGCCACAAACAGTAAATATCGTATTCTCCTGCGCCCCGCCTAATATTAAACGAGTAATAATGTGCAGTACTTTGATTTTTCTCATTTATCTCCCGTAATGATGGGAAAGGAGTATCAAGAGATGCCGAAACGAGTTCGGCATGACACTGAGTCTTTTGGAATAGCGAAACTCGTTTCAGGACCTTGTCTGTCATCCTGAACTTGTTTCAGGACACTGTCTGTCATCCTGAACTTGTTTCAGGATCTCTCCTTTCAGCATCTTATACAAATTCTTCGCTTAAATCTTTCCAATCTGGATTACGCTCATTTACTAAATTCATTTTCCAATCCCTATGCCAATTCTTCAGTTGTTTTTCTCTCCTTATGGCGCTTTCTACATCTATTGTTGCCTCATAATAAACGAGTTTTGTGAGCTTATATTTTTTTGAAAAACCTTCCATTAGCTTATTTTTATGTTCAAACATCCTACGCACAAGATCATTTGTTATCCCTATATAGAGGACTTTGTTAGTTTTGTTTGTGAGTATATAGATATAGTATTGTTTGTCATCTCTCATGACTTTATTTTATGTCACCCTTCCCTGATCCCGATACTCCAGCAAATCATCGGGACAGCTACATTTTATTAACCTTCTGTAAAATTTCAAGAAGTTTAGGACCGTTAACTCTAACCGAGTATCTTTCCTCGACTGTCTTTCGTCCCAGGAAACCAAATCTCTCTCTTAGAGTTTCGTTCTCAATAAGTTGCGATAACTTCTCAATCCATTCCTCGTCAGAATCGGCCAGGAAGCCATTGACACCGTCATTGATAATTTTTCCGTTTATCCCCACCGGAGAGGCAACTGCGGGAATTCCTACTCCCATATACTGAATGATTTTACATCCACACTTACCTAAAGCCCAGCCATCATCGATAAGAGGGGCTACCCCGATGTCAAAACATTGCAAATCTGAAATCTCTCTTTCCGGTCTCCAGGGCCGGGTAATCGTTTCCACCCCGTCAATTACATAACTCCCTGTGCCAATGACAGTTAGGCGGATATTGTATCTTTTAGCAAGGGTTGTAAACAAATTTCTCAGCCGGTCAAGATAGAACATTGTACTTTTGCTTCCTATCCAGCCAATGTTTATTTTGTCTTTCTTGTCTTTATTCTTAACAAAATATGTTTCCGTATCAATAGATGTGGGTATTACTTCAACGTTTCCATTAAATCTTAAAGCGTACTGTTTCAAATATTCATTCCCTGCAATGACATAGTCACTCATTCTCAAAATTCTGGGAATGCTATCTTTATACCGAAAATTATAGAGGAGACTTCTCCTCTTTGGTGGTACAAGGAAGATAGCGTCATCAAAATCGAACACTAATTTCCTATTCAATTTCTTAATAAACTCTTCTATCATAGGATAGGCTTGCGGCAGGACTTCTTTCTGCAGGAAGACGACGTCACCCGCTCCAATCATAGTTAAATCTATCAAACGTTTCAATACTACTAAACCAAAATATGGCAGTTTATTGATGGGTCTATGGGTGTTATATACTTTGGGGAAATGATCAGAGGAAACAGCAGGGCTAACCCTACAATTGACGCCTTCTCTTTTCAGGAAATCGAGATACTGGTAAACCCGATACCTGCTAGAGGGGCCCAATTCTGAAGTTTGAGTTAGAAAGATAACTCTCATAAATCAAAATCCGGCCTGCCAAATTGCTATCCCGATAAATCGGGATAAATTCACTTTTGCCTTAATATACGTTTTATTTTCTTTAAATTCGATCTCGCCTGTTCATAATTCGGATTGATCCGAAGAGCTCTCCTGAATTTCTGTGCTGCCTCTCTCAGTCTTCCCATTTCAGCGAGGCTAACCCCAAGGTTATTGTAGGCTTTAGCAAAACGACGGTCGATACTTATAGCCTCCTTGTATTCCTTTAATGCCTTATCGTATAGTCTTTTTTTTCTATATGTATTCCCTAAATTATTATGGACCACTGCCAGGTTGGGATTAATCTCGATGGCCAACATATACTCCTTTATTGCCTCGTCGTACAAACCTCTATTAACGTAAAGGATGCCCAGATTATTGCGGGCCTCAGCAGAATACGGATTAATCTTTAAAGCTCTCTCGTACTCTTTCAATGCTTCTCTATGCAATCCTATATCCCTGTATACATTCCCCAAATTATTATGTGCCTTCTCATCTACAGGATTCAACTTTATACTCTTCTTATACATGGCAATTGCTTTATCGTAGTCGCCGCTCATGGTATAGTAAGTTGCCCTGTCAAAGTAGAGACTTGCCATAAAAGGCCTGGTCACCCAGAGCAGAAGAAGAACGGTTATGACTACTATTGCGCTCTGTCTTATTATTGAAGGACGGATATTCTCCTCGGTTCTTTCTAATTTACTACCGCCAGTATTTAACAACCCAAGCCAGAGCCAGAATAACATGCTTGTTGTTGGCAAATAGAAAGAGTAATGGAAAAAACTATGAATCAGTACTGCTGTAAGGCTCGACAGAATGACGATGAGTAAATTTGGAGAATATTTTGACTCACTTATTTGCTTAAGTCGCTTAAAGCCTGTCCAGTAGAGAGTCACAATAAGCCAGAGAAAGGTTCCCAATCCTAATATGCCCGTATTTGCGGTTATTTCCAGGTAGTCATTATGGGCAAACCTCGACAATCCTTCAAACCTTCCATATTTCTTTGTCCTGAGATACTTACTTTGATATTTTAGATGTATCTTTTTAAAAGTGCCCATACCAGTCCCCAATAATGGGTGTTCTCTTATTACGTCGATACCGGTGCGCCACATAACAAATCTGTGCCTTGTCGCCGGATCTTCGAGGTCAGCAATCGAGAGAAATTTCTCGGTGAAAGAACCGGGCCTCCTGTAATCGTATCTTATCAATAAACCAAAACAAATAACCATTAAAGAAATAATAATAAGAGATTTTTTGCTAAACAGGCTCTTAAAAATTTTCTTCATTCCTCCCCCTGCCATCAGTTTCGCGCCAGCAAAGAAGGCCATAGCTCCCATAAATCCTACCCAGGCTCCACGGGTCCGTGTATAAATTAAGGCAATCAGAGTTATTATCCCTACTAAACCAACCATTATCTTCAATTTTCTACTAATTTTTTCAAAGAGAAAACCTGCACTTACCGGCATTACAAACACCAGAAAGCTTGCCAGAACATTCCGGTTTTCAAAAGGCCCTGAAATATAACCGCTTCCAACAACCTTTAAATTTAGCAAATCTATCCCCAAGTACTGGACTATGCTGTAGATTGAAATGAGCCCGGAAACCAAAATTAATGAAACCATTATTTTTCTTATCTGTTTTCTTTCCCTAACAACATTTGGCACAAGGACGTATAACCCGGCAAGAACAATAATGGTAAACAGGCTATAGAGACTGGTGTAAATATCGGTTGAGGATAGGAGCGATATAGTGCAGGCAATAATGAAGGCAATGACTGGATAGTTCAATCCACTTTTGACTAATTTGTATCTGCCTTCTGTCAATAGATATAGACTGGCTGCTATGATGACCAGTACCTGAATAAACGTTATCTTCATTGTTGATATAAACCAGGGATTATAGACAAACCTTGCATAGAGAAGCGGTGTTCCAATAACCAATATCAATATGATAGCCCTTATTATTTTATCGACATTTTTCTCAGCGACTCTATTTTTCAATCTAACATCCTTTTTCTCATATCCAAATTTCCCAAAATCTCTTAATAACCCCACATAAATCTCCTAATATTTCTCTACTTCCTCGGGAGTACTGTTTGTCGTGGTTGTTTCCATTCATTGAATTGACTGATATGATGGCGGTTCTATATAATGTTTTCAAAATCAATCCCAAAAGGTCCATCTGTTTCACTATCCATTCCGAAAGAATTCCATAGTGTTTTCTGAAAAACCTGTGTCTGCTTTTATATCCTTCAATTCTCATCTTAGTCATATTCAGGCCGGCGCTTTGACCTCCATAATGGATTATTTGCGCTAAGGGGATAAAGTATATCTTCCACCCTCTTTTCTTAATCCTAAAACACCAATCTATATCCTCATAATACATATAAAATTGCTCATCCATTAGTCCCACCTGAGTAATTATTTCTCCTCTTACCANNTGTTCATCCATTAGTCCCACTTGAGCAATTGCCTCTTGTCTTACCATAAGAGCTGCGCCCGTTGGTTGGTCGACTTCTCGAATATCATTGTGACTCCAGTAACCAATTCGATGTCTCCCCATAACTCTATTCTTCGGAAATAATTTTTCCAGTCCCGTATTTTCCAAGAAGGCAGTAGTTAAGGTGGGAAAACTTCTGCAGGATGGCTGTAATCTTCCATCAGGATAAAGTAACTTACATCCCAGGGCGCCGGCATGGCAATTTGCTTCCATAAATTCTACCATTTTGTCTAATGCCTTGGGTAAAACAATTGTGTCCGGATTTAGCAATAGTACGTATCTTCCTTTGTTCTCTTTTAGACCTTGGTTA
>JABAOC010007574.1_pt9 | contig 29279 bp, 29 predicted proteins | sample 7062161 | NCBI WGS metagenome assembly JABAOC01 (sample SAMN14538625, study PRJNA623070) | marine sediment metagenome | biome: marine biome [ENVO:00000428]; feature: marine pelagic biome [ENVO:01000023]; material: deep marine sediment [ENVO:00002113] | place: India: Gulf of Khambhat ... | reverse complement strand
CCCCAGTACTCCCCACCGTTCGGGCTCACCACGGTGATGGTGGGCGCCCTGTTCGGAGCAATTTCGGTCTGGTAGTGTTGTTCTACTTCTTCTTTGGATAACGCTCGGTTATAGATCCGGACTTCGTCGATAATACCATTGAAACTACCTTGGGTTTCATGATTGGAATGTGTCAGTCCCCCGATTTGGAGCGGGGCCGATCCTGTATAAGGAAGGAAGCCCCCTACGTAATTTTTCCCTTCTAACACACCATTTACATAGATTAGTAAAGTGGATCCATCATAGAGTCCAACCACATGATACCATTGATTGATTGGATGACTGTAAGAACAAGCATAGAAGTCCTCATCGTCTGAAGCTCTTTCAATTCTTATAATAAAGGCCTGTGATATCCCCCCACAGTGGGGATTGAAACCCCAGCCCAACCCGTAGTTATCATCATTTCTTCCAATGGTTCCTATTTTCCAGATGATTGGATTATTTGAAAATACTGCTGATCCTTCACCTTCAGGGTGTACCCATGCTTCGAGAGTAAAGGGGGTAGTAAGCCGTAGTACACCCGAACTAGGAACCTCCATATAATCATCCACCCCATCAAAGTGCAATGCGGTTCCGAGTTTGCCATCCACAAACGTGGCCCCATGATTGGTGCCATGATTGCTGCCCGCTGAATCCTGCACATTATTCTCAAATTTGTAATGTGCCACTAGCCCTGTGGTGGACGCTTCTATTTGTGAATAAACAACCAACCAATTCCAGCCCCCCCACGTTGCTAAAATTGTGGGTTCACTGGAATGTACTACTATCGGGGTGGGATTCAGGGTTTCCAAGGCAGAAACCCCGATGGTCACCGGATGGGGTACGAAACTCGTCAGGGTGACCTGTCCAAGAATGACCGGCTCCAGTAAACTCATGCCGAAGGGCATTAGAAACTCATTATAGAGCAGTTCAGATCCGTAATGTCCCCCAATTAGGAAGACACCGCCACCCCCCATTACATATTCCGTTAAAAGCGTATGATCGATGGGGCCTTCCTCAATCAGTACCGCATCATAGGATGCTAACACGGTGGGAGTCCAACTGGTGGTGTCCGTAATTGTGACCGTATACCCATTAGTTTGTAAGGTGTCGACCATGTTGTTTTTTGTGGGTGGGTAGGCTATTGTTCCACAATGAGAATCTTTCAAGATCCGTTTGCCTGGAGAAAATTCGGTGAGCCAGTCAAATGTATTTAAGGTGAACCTGCTCGCACTCGGACTCCAATAGTGGTCGGAGATGGGCCAGGATTCGGCGGAAACCACTATTCGTCCCACCGCGGATTGGGTTGATCCAATCGATCCCCCAACCAGTCTGATAATAATGCCAAAAATTATTCCCAAGGTAATTAGCGAGCTTATTACGTTGTTTCTCCTGTTTTTTTTCATTTTTAATCACTATATGCGATTGAGGTATAGCTTAGCCTCGCTCTCCGACTCCACACCAAGGTTCCAGTAACTAAAGTGCCCTTCACAATGTTCCTTCTCAATTCATTCGCCTGTGTATTTTTTTGAACTTTCTCATATAAATAAAATTTAGAGCAATTGTACACGATAAAATATTACCCTGAAGTTCATCAGAATAAGTGGGTTTGATGCATAGAATAAATCCACATTTCCCAATTTTTTGAGTAATTTAGTAACTTCCTAGAATTCTATTGTTTTTTAACCAGCCCCATCACTGATAGTCAATTGTGTCCAAGCTGTCCCATATCAATCATCATGCTATATGGGCTTCCTGCCTGTCAAGTTCGTCATTCGTCGCATGCAAGAAGGATTATATGCTTTAATATTATGCAATCAAACCACAGTAGAACAAATTAAATTTAACATTGCCAATTTAAAGAAGAATCAATAAATTTCAAGAAATGAAGTATTGGAAAATATTAGTTTATATTTTGGTTGAGATTTAGAAATCTGTGATTTACTTTGCAAATCCTTGCATCCTGTTATTGTCTTATGGCTATTGCATGACTTCAAAGCAATAAATCGACAGAATACTGCATAAAGAAATGAGTTCAAAAATTCAATTAGAAAAACATAGGTTGGTGGCCAAAATAAAAATTATCATTGGAATTTGTGGGGCTTCAGGGGTAGAATACGGAATTGACATACTGAAAGCGCTGAGTAAGAAGGAAATTGAGACTCATTTGGTATTAAGTAAATGGGCAGAATCCCTGATCGAAAAAGAAACAAATTACACCCTAAACGAAGTTAAAACCCTTGCCACCGTAACTTATGGCTATGATGAGATGGATGCAGCAATCTCGAGTAGTTCATTTTTAATAGATGGAATGGTGATATGTCCAGCAACAGTGAAAACGGTCAGTGAAATCGCGAATGCCAATCTAAATAATTTAATAACCAGATCAGCGGACACCATGCTCCGAACACGTAAGCAATTAGTTGTTTGTCTGAGAGAAACACCACTCAGTGCACCAAGTCTTCAAAATTTATATCAGCTTGCGTTGTATGGAGCGATCATTATGCCCCTAAGTCCAGCGTTCTATCACAAACCAAGTAACTTGATGGAGTTAAGGGCATTTATTGTAGGAAAGGTGCTAGATTTATTTGGAATTCCTAATGAACAATTCAAGAGGTGGGGTTAGGGAGTTAGGTGGAGCAAAGGAATGTCAAAATATGCAATTCATTCAAGTGTAGCTCAGAATTCAATATTAAGCAAAAATTTGTGTCCCAATAAAAAAGACCTTGAAGATGATGTAAGTTGAAAAATCCGGTCGTGATTAAACTCGGAGGTTCAGCGATTACTGACAAATTAAAATTCAAGGTCGCTAAAACCAGGCTTCTTAAGAAAATTGCTGAAGAACTGGTTGAAGCCCGAATTTCTACGCCTTATCTAATAGTTCACGGTGGAGGAAGCTTTGGTCATCCCGTTGCCAAAAAATACGCCATCCAGAAAGGCTTCATCTCGCTAGATCAACTTGAGGGATTCGTTGAGACGCGAATCGCAATGAATCAATTAAATAAACTCGTTATTGAAGCTTTTGCAGCGGTGGGGCTTCCTGTCGTCTCGGTACCCCCAGCATCCTGCATAATAACACACAATGGACGAATACAAACTTTCTTCACAGCAACTATTATGAATTTACTTAAAATTGGGGCAATTCCTGTCCTGTTTGGTGATGCAGTTCTAGACATCAAAAATGGATTTGCAATTCTTTCTGGAGATCAACTTATAGTTGAACTTGCAGCTCGTTTTAACGCCTCTCGCATTGTTGTGGGCCTAAATGTGGATGGACTTTATAAAACAGATCCAGAAATTGACCCAACCACAGAATTTATCGAACAACTCACCATCTTGGACATGGATAAAGGATTAGAATCGGCACAAGAAGTGGGTGTAGCTGATGATGTGACAGGCGGGATGCGACAAAAAATTGAAGAATTAATTCCTGCCTTGGAGGCCAAAATCCCGGTTGTCTTGATAAACCTGAATAAGCCAAAACGATTGGTTGAGGCCATTCAAGGAAAAAAGACACGGGGGACGTATCTTTATCCATAAAACGGATAGATAGGTTGTGATCACCTGATGCCGTCAGAGGATATCAGAAAGGGAATATCACGCGTTCTATTTCCATCTGCTACGGAAACAGAACAACGCAAAATCGAACACTTGATTGTCTGTTCAGAAGAGGAAGTGGAAGCCAAAGTACTTACCACCGGCTTTGAAGATGTTTTCTTAGTGCATAGGGCAATTCCAGAGATCGATATGGATGAGATCGATACCAGTGTGGAACTTTTTGGGCGAACACTCTCCGCGCCATTTATTATTACTGCAATGACCGGAGGGGCACCAGAAACCGTCTCACTCAATGAGAAACTGGCAAAAGCCGCCACAAGCACAGGGATTGGAATAGGTGTGGGAAGCCAACGCGCCGCGATAGAAGATCCAACCCTTGAAGATACTTACCGCATTATTCGGGACACCGCATCAGAGGCCCTGGTTATTGCTAATCTGGGCGCACCGCAGTTTTCCAAGGGATATGGAACCATTGAGGCAGAAAAAGCAATAGAAATGGTGGAAGCCGATTGCCTAGCGATCCATCTCAATGCGCTCCAAGAAGCCATTCAGCCAGAAGGGGATACCAACTACTCTGGAGTACTTGATCGCATAAAAGAGCTCTCTTACACCCTAAAAACTCCAATCATTGCGAAGGAGACAGGCGCAGGGATCTGTGCAGAAGATGCCCGCCGCCTCGAACAAGCTGGAGTTGCGGGAATCGACATTAGCGGTGTAGGAGGGACCAGTTGGGCCGGAGTTGAGGCAATTCGAGCTAAAAACCGCAAACGATTTGATAGAGAACAGTTGGGTATTCTGTTCTGGGACTGGGGCATTCCAACTGCCGCCTCAACGATTGAAGTCGCCACAACGATCCAAGGAGTCGTCCTGTCTTCTGGAGGGATAAGGACCGGGCTTGATGTTGCTAAAGCCCTTGCACTCGGCGCGAATGCGACAGGGGCCGCCCTTCCATTCCTGAAGGTTGCAGAAACTCCAGTGAAGATTGAAGAACGAATTAAAGAATATATAAATGGATTAAAAATCGCTATGTTCCTTACAGGCTGCCGTACAATTCAAGATTTACAAGAACGAAGTAGGGTCGTGATTATTGGCAATACCCATAAATGGTTACAGATGCGCGGCTTCGATCTGACTCCATATTCCCTTGGATGTCGTAATATAAACACCAAACCCACTATCTAAACCCTGGATAATTCCAACATCCGAAAGTGTACATTTCATAGTTGAAAAACAACTTCGTATGGCGTGTGTTTTACCAATAAACCCATTCTTTTGCCTCTTTTTGTGGGATAAACTTGTTATCTGATGAAGTTCCTGAACCGAAAATTCTTAAATCGAGCTTTTCCCACGATTTTCATGTACTAGTCTGTGATATGTGCAATGCGTATCCCCACTGGGAGATGATAAGCACTGGAGGCTACAACACAATGGCTAAACCTTTTTACCAAACTTATGATGTCCCTGAGGAAGTGATGGAAGAAGCCCTCAATATATTAGAACTAACAGCTTCCTCAGGTAAAATAAGAAAAGGGACAAATGAGGTCACAAAAGCTCTTGAACGAGGAATCGCAAAACTCGTTTACATTGCTAAAGATGTTGATCCCCCAGAAATAGTTGCTCATTTGCCCCTATTGTCGCAGGAGAAGGAAGTTCCGCATGTTTATGTTCCAACAAAGCAGTTACTTGGACAAGTATGTGGAATTGAGGTACCTTCGGCGAGTGTAGCGGTCGTTGAGGGCGGGGAGGCCGAAGAACCACTTAAAACACTCATCGAGAAACTAAAAAAGCTCGTTAAACCTTCTTAGGAGAATGTTGAATGAGTAGTGAAGAAGATATTGCAACACCCTCCGAGGTTATAACGTTAGTCGGTCGTACCGGAGTAACCGGCGAGATAACTCAAGTAAAGTGTCGTATCTTACAGGGACGAGACAAAGGACGGATAATCACTCGAAATGTGAAAGGACCCATCCGTGAAGGCGATATCTTAATGTTACGAGATACGGAACGAGAAGCAAAGAAGCTAAAAAGGCCATAACTTTAGGAACGAGGAAAACAAAGTGGTCCGGACATTTGAATGCACCTTTTGCGGGCATGAAATCCCCCCGGGTACCGGTATTATTTTTGTACGAAATGATGGTTCGATTCTAAGATTCTGTAGTAGTAAATGCCGAAAATACATGATAAAGTTACGAAAAGACCCAAGAAAGTTACGCTGGACCAAAAAATACAAACCTCGGACTTGAATCAATAAATCCCATTTTTTTGCAGACTAAGAAATGATCCGAAGAGGAGGCTATAGATAATGACCTCAGAACGTGAATTTGTCATTATCAAACCGGATGCTGTTCAACGTGGACTGATTGGGGAGATTATCTCACGATTCGAACGAAAAGGGCTGAAATTCATTGCAATGAAGTTGTTGAAACTAGACCGAAAAAGAGCGGAGGCCCTTTATGCAGTCCACAAAGGAAAACCCTTCTATGAGGAGCTTTTGGTCTATATCACCTCTGGTCCTATAGTTGTATTCGTAGTTGAAGGGCAGAACGCAATAAAGATAGTTCGAACGCTTGTAGGCGCCACAAATCCACTTGAGGCTGCTCTCGGGACGATTAGAGGGGATTTCGCTCTGTCTATTCGAAAAAATGCCGTTCATGCAAGTGATAGCCCAGAAAATGCGGCAATAGAGCGGTCTATCTTTTTTGATGAAGAAGAAATCCTATCCTATGAGCGTATAGATGAGATTTGGCTATACGAATAGTTGGAACTCAAAGGAAAGGGTTATTCTAATCGAACAAGATTCGTTTATCTAGGAATTGATTGAAAATTCCCTAGAATCAGACATTGATTTTCCACCAACAGACGGGATTGGTTTTTCTTGAGAGATTTTGGCCCATCTTAACGTTTTGATTAGTTTTCCTACTTCAACTAATCGATTAAACCAAATTACTCAGCAAGTTTAAGGGGCATCAATCAGAGGAGATCCACTGAACAAACTTAAAACATAAATAGAATCATTCCTGTGAATCAATCAGTACATAACCTCTTGTTGACAAGAGAGGGGGCAGCGCTATAAAGTTAAAGAAGTGTAGTACAAAGTATATTGTCTGGATGCTGAAATGAGTTTGAACACTCAAAAAGAATTAGAAACCTCCCAGAACTTAATTATTTGGAGCTCCCTACTCATTTCCCCGAAAAATAAATTATGACTATAAGTACACCCCTCTGGAGGAATCATTATGCCTATACGCTCACCAATAGCCACCATTCTAGGTCATGTAGACACAGGTAAGACTCTACTCTTAGATCGAATTCGAGGAACTGCAGTTCAAGCTAGAGAAGCAGGAGGTATTACTCAGCATGTGGGAGCAAGTTTTTTCCCGAAAGAAACCCTCGAAGAGATATGTGGCGACCTTTTGAAGACATTTAATTTCACCCTTTCCATTCCAGGATTACTTATCATTGATACCCCAGGCCATGAATCCTTTTTCAATCTCCGGAGAAGAGGCGCCTCTGTGGCGGATATTGCGATTCTTGTCGTTGATGTACTGAGTGGGTTCCAACCTCAAACATATGAGAGTCTTGCTCTTTTAAAGGCCAGAAAGACTCCCTTTCTTGTAGCGGCAAACAAAATTGATCGAATTCCGGGATGGAACCCCTCTAAAACACACACTTCATCATTTCTGACTATAAAGGCCTCTCAGGACTCGTTTGTGATACAAGACCTTGATAGGCGAATTTATGAGATAATGGGGGAGCTGTCCCGTGAAGGAATTTCCTCGGAACGATTTGATCGAGTTAGTGATTATACTAAAAATGTAGGTATTGTACCGACCAGTGCCAAAACAGGAGAAGGGATCCCAGATTTATTATTAGTTCTCTCAGCCTTAACTCAGCAGTATATGATGCATAAACTAGAAGTCTCGAAAGGAGCGGGACAAGGAGTGGTTTTGGAAGTCAAGGAGGAAGTCGGCATCGGAAAAACTATTGATGTCATACTTTTTGATGGAATTCTAAAAAAGAATGATACTATAGTAGTTGGGGGCCTTGATCAGCCAGTCGTTACTAAGATCCGAGCATTGTTACAACCAAAAGCGCTAGATGAAATCCGAGATCCAAAGGAACGATTCATACCTGTAACGGAAGTTGCTGCCGCCGCAGGAGTCCGAATTATAGCTCCAGGACTAGAAGGCACAGCGGCAGGCTCACCCCTTTATGTTTCAAATACTTCGGATGAGATCGAACACCACAAAGAGGAAATCCTTCAAGAGCTCGAACAAATAAAAATTGAAACAGATGATCTGGGTATCATAGTCAAAGCTGACACCTTGGGTTCTCTTGAAGCGCTCCTCAATCTGCTTCGCCAGAAAAACATCCCAATCCGCTTCGCAAATGTGGGTGACGTCGCTCGTCGTGATGTGATTCAAGCTGAAATAACAGGAGTGGAAGATCCCCTACTCGGGGTAGTACTGGCCTTCAATGTAGGTTTCTTGCCTGATGCGCGAGAATTGATTGACAGTGCTCGGATCCCTTTCTTTGAAAATAACATTATTTATCGATTATTGGAAGAGTATGATGGCTGGCAAACAGAACAACGGGCTAAAAGACGCGAAGAAGCCTTTGAAGAATTAGTAAAACCCGCTAAAATCACACTGCTCCCTGATTATACATTTAGGAAGAGTGATCCTGCCGTTGTGGGAATTGAGGTGATGGCTGGAACACTTAGACCCCGTGTCAACTTGGTCCGAACGGATAATAAACGGGTGGGGCTGATCCTCCAGATCCAAAGTGAAGGAAAAACGGTTGCAGAAGCTAAAGAAGGGGAACAGGTTGCAATTTCGATCAGAGGCCCCACTGTTGGCCGCCAAATCAGGGAAGGGGATCAATTGCTCACAAATATTCCAGAAAGCCATGTTAAACGATTGCAAGAGCAATTCTCAGACTTGTTGACCTCTAGCGAACTCGAAACCTTGGAAGAACTGATAAACCTCAAACGAACATATCAGAGTAAATTCTGGGCACGTTGACCTATAAACAAACAAACTATTTGGAAGAAACCAATATTGAAAACAAAACCTTAAAAAAATGAAAACGAAGCAACTCTCTTACAACCTTTAAAGGCTCTGGAGATGGAAGAAAAATGGCAAAATTTCAGTTAGTCCTAAGTGACCCAGAGACTGGTCAAGCGCATATTAAGATCCTAGAAGGTGCCCCAGCAAATACCCTTATTGGATTGAACATCGGTGAGAAGATTGCAGGTGGTCAGTTAGGATTCCCAGGTTATAGTTTCCACTTCACTGGTGGAACTGACAAAGATGGATTCCCAATGCGTCCTGATCTCCCAGGTGGAAGGAAATGGAGAATCCTCGTAAAAAAAGGAGGAGTAGGCTTCCGTCCCAAATATAAGAGCATTCGCAAAAAACGAACCTTTCGTGGTAGAATGATTTCCGAAGACACTTATCAAGTTAACCTTAAGGTAATAAAAAAAGGCAAGAAATCCTTGGTGGAACTCATAGCAGGTCTCGCAGAATAATGCATAGGTAAATCGGATATCGCGTCAATAAATCAAATAAGAAATTTATCACCTCCCTTGGAGGAACTCCCTTGTCTAAAAAAAATGAAAAGGATCTTCAAGCTGAAGTCAATCTTGGCCTTATTGGGCATGTAGATCATGGGAAGAGCACCCTTGTAGAAGCTTTAGCGGGTGTCTTCCCTGATACCTATGAAGAGGAGCTCCGCCGAGGAATCAGCATCTATCTAGGGTATGCTAACGCCGATTTCCGAAAATGCCCGTCTTGTGAGGAACCGGAATGTTACACCACGGAGAAAACATGCCCAATTCATAAAAAACCCACCAAATTACTCCGCAGAGTCTCATTTGTAGATGCCCCAGGCCATGAACGCTTAATGGCTACTATGTTAACAGGAGCTGCCATCATGGATGGGGCAATCCTAGTCATCGCAGCCAACGAACCCGTCCCTCAAGCCCAAACCCGGGAACATCTCGCTGCTGCTGAAATTTCAGATGTGAATCACATCGTTGTGACCCAAAACAAAATCGAGTTAGTAAACCGTAAAGCTGTAGCCAATAATTATCAAGCTATTAAGGACTTTATAGACGCATCCTACGCGAAGGGAGCACCAATTATTCCAATTTCCGCCATGCATAAGGCGAATCTCGATGTTCTCATAAAAGTTATTGAAGAAACAATTCCTACGCCTAACCTAAAAGAGACCCTTCCCTCCCGGCCGAAATGTATGTAGCCCGCTCTTTTGATACCAACAGACCGGGGACACGCCCCAAAAAGCTGGTGGGAGGAGTAGTAGGGGGAACAATGACCCAAGGAGAATTAAAGGTCGGGGACGAAATCGAGATTGTTCCGGGGCTTCGCTCCACCGGAGGTGCTTATGAGCCTCTTATAACCGAGGTGGTGAGTCTCTCCGCAGGAGGTGGCTCACGCCTTAAAGTGGCAAAACCAGGAGGTCTTATCGGGGTTCAAACCCTATTGGATCCAGCCCTAACAAAGCGAAATCGAATGGTAGGCAATGTGGTGGGGAAGCCAGGTACCTTGCCTCCTACACAGGATTCCATGACTTTAGAGATCCACCTTCTCGAACGTCTGGTAGGTTCTGCAAAGATGCAGAAAATCAAAAAAATCGAACACAAAGAATCCTTAATGTTGAACGCAGGAACGGCAATCACTGTGGGTGATGTTACTTCTGTCCGTAACGATACTATTGAACTGACGTTACGAAGACCCGTTGCAACCCGAACAGGGGATCGAGTAGCCATCTCGCGCCAGATCGAACGTTGGTCGCTGATTGGTTATGGAGTATTCCAATAGAAACAATAAAGTGAGAGGAGAGGTTTAGAATAGCGACTAAAATAATTTTTGACTCCAATTTTTTATGATTCCTTTCAAATTCAATCTATCGCTTTTCGAAGAAGTTGAAAGAGCGCTCAACAGAAGCTTTTCAGCCATAGTACTCTCTCCAATTGCGGATGAACTAACAGCATTAGCGAGGATTGGAACTCCTAAAGAAAAACAGGCAGCTAGACTTGCATTAAAGCTGGCAAAGGCCAAGTGCGAGATTCTTCACATCCATCCTACACTCAATGAGACCGTGGATGATTTAATTTTGCGAATTGCCACAGAACGCGGATATGCTGTCGCGACAAATGATAAAGAGCTACGAAAACGCCTTAGAGCGCAAACGAAGAGCAAACCAGGAGGGATTCCAGTCCTTTATCTGCGAGCTGGTTCGTATATTGCGATAGATGGCTTTATTGATTAATGGATCTTCAACGTTACTTTGTGCAACATTTTATCTTCTAGGCCTTTTGCGAGAGTTGTAATATCGATTTCTGATTTTTATTCTGGTGCTATTGTAGCAAAAACTGACTCAACCTTTCGGTTACTTTTACGATACGCCCAAGCAAAGGCTAATAACAGTACTCCAGACGTCATAATTAATACGTAAAAGAGGCCGTACTCCCCTACTTGGGCTTGAACTGACGCCTGCACCAAGAGGGGCGCTAGAATCAGGCTAACTAAGTTCACGACTTTGATCATCGGATTTAATGATGGACCCGCAGTATCTTTTAACGGATCCCCAACTGTGTCTCCTATGACTCCGGCTTTATGTCGCTCAGATCCTTTCCCTGTGTTAGCCTCTAAGTTTCGTGGTTCATCTTCGATCGCTTTCTTCGCATTATCCCATGCGCCTCCCGCATTTGCCATGTATACAGCTAGTAATTGACCCGAAATAATGATCCCAGCTTGAAACCCACCCAATGCTTCTACACCAGAACCTATGGATGCAAGATCTAGATTAATTCCTGTAATACTTGATAGGGTGAGCATCGCCCCAAAGATTGCTCCAACCATGATAGGCATCGAGACGGCAATAATCGCGAGGCTGACGAGTTCCTTCTGCGCTGCTGCTGTCGAGATCGATACAGCCTGCCGATAGTCGGGTTTGACTTTCCCTTCCATCAAGCCAGGGATTCTAAACTGCCGTCGCACTTCTTCGATGATCATGGTCGCAGCTCGGTTAACTGCCCGGATATTGAAGGCGGAGAACAGCCAAGGTAGCGCACCGCCTAACAGAAGGCCCACGAAGATGAGCGGAACATCAACTCGGATGCCATGTTCCAGTGGGTCGGTCACCGGGATGCCAAGGCTTTGAGCCAAGCTTTCAGCTATATGGCGTACATCGGTCGCGAAGGAGGCAAAAAGGCTCACCGCCGCGATGACAGCTGACGCGATAGCAATCCCCTTGGTGATGGCTTTCGTTGTGTTCCCCACCGCGTCGAGTTCATCGAGCACGCTCCGAGTTTCAGGATCTAGGGAGCATATTTCCCCTATTCCTTGTGCATTATCTGAAATAGGCCCGAAAGAATCCATTGCTACGTTATTCCCGGTGTGTGACAGCATGCCTATTCCAATTAAAGCAATTCCATATAGAATATATTGGCCAATATTGGTGGTATCAACAGTGACATGATGTAAATCGCGGAGAAGGGGAAGGACCGCATTGCCAGGCAGGAGGGTGAAGGTGAGAATCGCAAGAATAAAGGATAGAGCGATAGTAAAAAGAGCCCAAACACTGGATTCATAACCTAGCGAGATGCCTGAGAGGATGGTGGTTGCGGGACCGCCAGAGGTAGAGTCGATTACTTCTTTGACCGGGCCTTTGTGTTTAGCGGTGAATCGGGCGGTGATAGGATTAAACGACACCGCTAACATGACTCCGGTGGCTACCAGGAATGCTGCGCGCCATTCACCCACATAAAAGGTGGCAAAGAGAAAGGACGTAAAGATCGTGATTGCGCTCGAAATTTCATAGGATTTGAACATGGCTTCTTCGGCATTGGGAGTCCGCCAAAGGGCCACTGCATAGGTTCCGACAATCGATGAAATGACCCCTATGGCTCGCACAATGAGGGGAAATATGATCCAAACAAGCTCAGTATTACCCGACAACCGGTAGAGAGCCAACCCGAGGATAAGCGCGGACACAATGGTAACCTCATACGATTCGAAGATATCGGCAGCCATTCCTGCGCAATCGCCCACATTATCTCCTACAAGATCAGCAATAACTGCAGCATTTCGTGGATCATCTTCCGGAATATCCTGTTCTATTTTCCCAACTAAATCAGCGCCTACATCAGCAGCTTTAGTATAAATGCCCCCTCCGATTCGCATAAAGAGCGCTAAAAGGGTTCCGCCAAACCCAAAGCCTAACAATGCATCTGGGGCGGCTGTGCCAAAGATGATGAAAATTACTGTCCCACCAAGTAAGCCAAAGCCATCAGTTAACATTCCTGTGAATGTTCCAGCATGGTATGCCACGGTAAGAGCCTCATTGTAACTTCGTTTAGCGGCTGCTGCCGTACGAATGTTTCCTTGAACGGCAATACGCATCCCTAGTTGACCAACTGCCAACGAGAAAGATGCTCCCATCAAAAAAGCAATAGTACGCCCCAGGGCAATGATTAATATCAGCTTCCGCTCATCTGAAGCATACTCGGGGAATTCAATAGCCGCAGCTGGGGAGGGTTCGACCAGTGCTACACTACCAAACAACACAAACGTTAACAGCCCTATTAGTGGAGTAATCGTCTTCAATTGACGCCACAAATAAGCATCTGCGCCTTCTCGAATAGCTTCCCAGACTTCTTGCATTTCAGGTGTGCCTTTGTCCCTTCTGTAAACATCACGCTTCAGCCAATAGGCATAAAGGAAACTCACAATTGCTATGCCAATCACACCTAGTAAGAGCAGCCGTTCGTAATATTCTAGGCTCGTAAATGTCTCCATCATAATAATTTACCTCGCTTATAATCGCAGTCTAAATTAATAAAAGTTATACGTCGAGATAATTAATCTAGGTCTGCTGTGGCTCCTTCTCACAAGTTTCGTTATATTTTTTTCCAACATGGCGGATTCACAATATAGATTTTGTATATTTTTGACCAGAAATCAGCTTTCCAGTAATATTTTTAGCTTCCTGTTGCAAAAAGTACATTCGGGAAGAGTTAGTCTCCCAATCTCTCTATACACCCTATAATTTTCTCAATTGGTTGTGACGATGCAAGATGTGAGCTCCTTACAGCAGAAAGAAGATGATGGCTGGATGAATTGCTTCAATCTCTAAGACATATATTTTAGCTGTAACTTTGGAAAGTTAATGCTTTATTTCTTAAATATTAAATTTAGATTTTTTATATAAAAATATAATTATATGAATAAAATCATAAGCTTTCGCCATAAAATCTTATAAATTGAAGATATAAGAGCATAATAAAACAAAGGAAAATGCAGAGAATGGATAAATACAAGGAATTAATGATGAAAATGATGTAAATGTCCGAAGAGAAATGAAAGCTATAGCAGAGAATAAGAAGATGTGCATTTGCGCAAACTGTCCATCTTATGTGGGAACTGAAGAAACCAAATTGTTATTCTGTGTAATCTGAAAGAGTAAAGTAATCACCGAAGAAAAATGTTGCACTTATCCCTCATATCCAGTCACGAATAAAATGGGATTGAAGCATCTATACTTCTGCACCCGGGAAAGCGAGCGCAAGCAACGGGGCATGGTTATATAACAAATCTGTTCAAAAGATGTAGCTACTACGTCATGTTAAGACGAATAGGTGTGTAAGGTAGCCCTTTTTTCTACAAATGAGGTTGTCAGGATCCTAGATCGGCCTTTATTTTTTGTAGCACCCGAATCTGCGAGATAGATGTGGTTGGATATTGGCCCCCCTCATCCTTTTCTAAGTACTTAACCATGTCCCATACCGTCGTTAGTGCTGTGCAGACTCCTATTAACGCCTCTATTTCGACCCCTGTCTGCCCTACCGATTTCACCGTTACTCTCGCCTCCACTCGATCCTCCTTGCAGGCGAATTCCGTCTTGACATTCGTAATTGGGACTTGATGGCATAATGGGATTAGATCAGGAGTTTTCTTTACTGCGTTCGTCGCTGCTATGCCAGCAACAATGAATGGATCTCCTTTTTTGACCTGTCCCCCCCGTATCTTCGCAAGGGTTTCTTGTTTAAGTATTATCTCGCCTATCGCTTCCGCTTTCCGAAGCAGTGGGGGTTTTTGGGAAATATCAACCATCTTAACCATAAAATGGCCTCCGATGCTTGACCGCAAGACGCAGCCCAGCTTCAACCCCTACTTTCTGAATCGACACCAGATTATCATCCCGCATCAAACATGGTTTATAGAAGCCATCACTCGTAACGCGAATCTTGTTACAGTATCTACAAAAGTCCTTATTATGCAACGAGCGAACTATCTCTACAATCCCCCGATTAATATAATATTGTTTTCTCGCCTGCATCCGCCGTGTCTCGATCTTCCAGGCGCGGGATATCAGTTTTCGTTCGATTTCCTCCAATGAAACAAAATACTTCCTAAAAAACTCACTCCCTGTATCGATCAATTCAATCAACTGCAGGATCAACCCCTGTTGCTGGGCATACTGAATCATTGGTTCGATTTCGTGCTCATTTATCCCTTTCAGCACCACCATATTTAGTTTAATTGGATCAAACCCTATCCGTTTTGCCGCTTCCAATCCCTTCGCAATCTGTTTCACATTCTTTGCCAAGATTGAACTAGAAAGTGAATCACAGCCGATGTTGACTCGCGCAAGACCCGCTCGCTTCAACGGTTCGGCCAGTTTTTCAAGCAGCACTCCATTTGTTGTTAATGACACCTCACTTATCCCTGGCATCGTCACAATATCCCTTACGATTTCCACAATGTCTGCCCGAAGCAGAGGTTCCCCACCGGTTAGCTTCACAGCTGTGATTCCCCTGGTTGCGCAAACCTTTACCACCTCTGTGATTTTTGTACGGGATAGTTCGCCACTCTGGCCTTCATGTCCTTCCTTATGACAGTAAGGACAAGTCAGATTGCAACGACTTGTGACACTTAGTCTTAAATGAGTGATAATCCGCCTAAATGGATCAATAAGCGCCCCCTGTTCACTTGCTCTTGCTATGGTGCATCCATCCACTTGATCATCAACCAAAGATTTATTCTGTTTCAATCATCCTTCAACTTGGCTATCTGCACTTTAATCGACAGTATCTAGGCTGTCCAACTTCAAGAATTCGGAAAAGCTCAACCAAAACATCCGTGTTTGGGTTGTTGCCCTTGAGGGATCTTATATCGATATGATTTAATATACATATCGCTTGATCCTATACCCTTTATGACCTGAAAAAAAATTCAATTCAATGGTTAAGATATTCCGATTATTTAACTCAAAATTAACTTTTGGCTAAGAAAAAGCTTCTATCATGCCAAATATTTGCATTGAAATTTGTCTGTAAAGCCACTATATTGCAGCCAACCTTTTTTAGAGCCATGATAATTTCTTCTCTACTTCGAATTGGGAAAGGTGATGGTTCAAGGGGAAAATGTCTTGAACCTGTTATTCTATGTAACCAGATGTTTCTAACAGTATTATCAACAATAAGAATATACTTACTGCTTAATTTCTTTAATCTCTGAATGAAATTTATTATATTTTTAGAGTGATGTAAAGTTCCATATGAAATGACTAAATCATATTGTTCATTTATATTGATAGAGCTCATATCTCCGTGTATTGTTTTAATACCCATACATTTCGCTTGTTCTAAAATTCTTTTATTCAAGTCTAATCCATAGATTTCATTCAAATCCAAAATTTTTCTCAATTTTTCAGTTATTTGTCCATTTCCACAACCAACATCAAATGCGGAGTTGATTTTGACCTTATTGGAGTATAAAAATTTACTTAAAACCTCTAATTCTTTTTCATCATTTTGAAAATGAAAATTACGATTTAAAATTCCACAGATGGAATAAATCAATTGCTCTAATTTTTCATTTTTCATGATTAATGAGTTATATCTATCTAATTTAAATTTTAAGGGGATAACAAAAAAACTCAAATCCATTGATTGCGAAATTTAAACTTATATTTTATTGTTCTATGTAAAAAGTAGTCAAAAAACTTGTTGGAAATCTTATAACAATGATTTATCCATANNTTCTTCCCTCTTTTGTCCCATTTGGTTGTCGCTATGACCTTCCTTTTTCACATGTTCCCTCACCTCCTATTCCCCGGATGTGTTGAGACTAATCGTGCCCTCGCTGCAAAATAGATAGGATTTTCAAACTCTTCTTAATCTCCCTCTCTTTAGAAAGGGAAAAAACAAAAGATTTAAACTCCCACGCTCCACGCTTGGCTTGGTTCGGTTTCGATTTTGAAGCGTAGTATATCCAAGTTATCTATACTCCGTTTAAATGGGATTTAGGAGAGACTCGTGTGTATTATCTCGTGGAACTCCAAGATATAGTCCGTGTACCCCCTGACCGTTTTAACGATGACCTCAAAACCGTAGTGCTTGAAATCTGTCGGGAAACCTACGAAGAAACCATCGATCCCGAATTGGGTATGATTCTCGCTATTACTAGCGTCAATGAAATTAGCCAAGGTCGCTTGGTTCATGGAGACGGGGCAACATATCATCAAATTCGACTCTCAGCCATTGCGTATAAACCCGTTACTAAAGAAATTGTTGAAGGAGAGGTCTCCGAAGTAACTGACTTTGGAGCCTTCGTTAGAATTGGGAGTATCGAAGCTCTCTGTCACATCTCCCAAATCGCGGATGATTTCTTTAGTTTATCGAAAACATCACTCGTTGGTCGGGAATCCGGGAATGTTGTACGAGTGGGGGACCGCCTTCGGGCACGGATCATTACAATCTCTATGGATCGGAGCAACGTCCGCACAGCAATAACGATGCGTCAGCCTGGATTAGGCATCGATCGCTGGATTGAGGCTTGGAAGCATCCAGAAGAAGAAGAAGAGAAAGAAAAAAAGAAAGGACCAAAAAAACGAGAGAAGAAAAAATCCACAAAATAAATTTATTGCAAACAATTTTGAAATATACGTCCTTTTTCTTGCGTGCCCCCCCGCTACTTTCTGATTATGAAAAGAACTGGATCTTGCTAGAAGGAATTATATGATGCGAATTTGTATCAGATGTCAGAAGATCTATGAAGATCCGATTCAAATCGACAAGAAGTTAGTCATTCTCTTTGCAATTCTAACAATCCCACTGTTTGGACTAGGCGGCTGGCTCTACTATGGGTATCAGTTAAGCCAAAAAAAACAAAAGCCCTTCTATTGTTCAAAATGTGGGAGATTAACAAGTTATAGATCTGATCACGCTCAAAGACTAAATGCTATGGGAAATCGGTTCCGATAGGAAAGGATCTAAGATTCAAACCACATTTAAAAATAAGATTGTTAACAAATATTGCATAACTAAGACTTAAATCGTCCAACAAATGGATTTGGGATCGACATCTAGGATAGAAAAGATGAAAATGGAGATTTGAAGACAGGAACAAAATAAACAGTTTCTGTAAGATTATATCGGCAAATTTAATTTCATCCCGCATAAATAGACGCCTGAGAAGGAAAAAAATATAAGTAGAAAAGATTCGATGACAGTGGGAACAGACTTAGATACGCCTTATGTTTGTTTTTTCGAAGAAAACGAAGATTCGAGGTTAAATCATAGGACTTGATTATTTAGGATCCTAAATGCTTTCANNNNACATTGCAATTAATAATGAATCTAAGATTCAGCAATGCCGCAGTCAACACCGGATTAGTGCTATCGGGGCTTTTTTGGAACAACATGACGGGATTTGATCTGCGCTATCTGGTACTAATTTTTAGTATGTTTTTTGGGAATGTGTTTGCCTTTATTGTGAATGATTACTATGATGTCTCGGCGGATATTGAAGATCCCGTGAAAAGAGTGAGGAATGTATTTTGTTCTGCTGAGAAGAAGAATCTAGGGAAGCAGATTTTGTACTTGAGTTTAGTATTAAGCATTATCTTGAGTGCATGGGCCTCATTAAACACTCTCATAGTTATGATCCTGTTCAATGTTGCGTTATTCTTATACTCAGCCCCGCCCGTTCGCTTTAGAGACCGAATCATCTGGGATTGGGTCTTTATCCTTCTATGGAAAGGATTAATCATTATGGCAGGGTACGTCTATCTGTTTGGCTGGACTTGGTTTGGAAACGACCTATTCATTTCTGGAACCCTGTCTCTCCTCCTTTTAGTCTCATTAATTGGCCAGATTCAAGTCAATCAACTAATAGATTTTGAGGTTGATAGCAAAACGAACAATATGAATACTGTGCAACGATTGGGGCGCCATCGCGCTAACCTGATCTATAAGTTCCTTCTCGTGATCTTTTTTAGCATAGGTTTCTACTTGTGCTATGCATTTCAGTTGTATTTTACAATGATTCTGATTCTGATCAACCTCACTCTGAACTATTTTGTGACATCAGATAAACGTCATATTGTACTTGATTATTCACTTGCTTGGATATTAATTTTATTCGTGGAAAAATCTTTGCCCGAATTTAGTATCAATCAGTCAATTCTTATTGGGTCTGGGATTGTTGCTATGTTTGGCCTTGCTTTTTGGCATGCGAAACGAAAGGGCCTAATATGAGGATGTAAGCACTCAACACATTCTTCCTTCAAATTTTTATGACTCTAATGGGCCGAATATGCAGCTTAAAACGATAATCTTCAGCATTATGAGGGAGAAGTTAATTTTCGAGGGCCGCTGGGAATCATTGATTTTCGGGCAGTATATTCGTGGTTTCATACCAACTTTTTATGCATATTTTCATTAGTTTTAACTAATTTAAAAAAGTCAAGGGCTAAAAGAATCATCCATGCTTCAAAAAATATCACGGAAAAAAGCATGACTGTGATTCCAATTTTTGGAATATAAAATCCCCAGGTTAATACATTTCCCAGGATCCCCATATAAGCTGTCGATTTTCTGAAATGAGGACTTTTCAGCATCAACACCGAAATGATCACATAACCGATTACTCCTAAAATCAGGTGTATTTGATAGCCTATTCCGTTGAACATTGCCAACATGACTTCCCCAGCTGCGAGATAATGGGAACGGGCAGCATCGGAAGTAGCCGCAGCGTATTGATTGCTGAGATAGATAAAATCAAACATTGGTCGGGACCACAGCAACGCGGGGATAGCGATTACCGCTAAAACCATCGCGACCGCCATCATTGATTCATTCAATCTTCTCAGTAAAAACCAGAACGCGATGACTATCGGTATCAAAAGCAGATTGATGAGTACATATAAAAAGTCGAATTGAATCAATCCGATGATCTTACTTTCCTGAAATTAGGCAAACCAGCCAGCAACGGATTCGGGAGCAGGATACATCAGAAATAAGACCGCTGATAAAGGAATAATGATCATGGATAATACAGCGGCAATACTGGCTGTTTTAAATAATGCATTTCTTCCGGTATTCATTTTACTCGCATCTTTGAAATCATTAGCAGAAACCATATTAAACTCCTAAATTTATACTTATTTATAGCTCCTGAGTGCACAATACCCCCTGAGAGGGGATATGTGTCCGCACCGCCGAGTATGGTCATTTCACACAGACTCCCACTACTTCGATCAGATCAAAAAATATTTAAGTAAATATGTGTCTTGTTAGATATATATCTTAGTAGATTGTGACACATGCTGAGGATTTTGTTGATTCGCTTTAAGAAACACAAAATTCGTTTTCCGTCCGTTGTTGACCGTATGGGCGCGGTTCTTCTGAATTCTGAATAAGCATTCAGAGCGATAATCCATGAACAAGCTGGCCTATTTCAATCAATGGCTATCATGGTTTCTATAGCTTTCTTGGTAGCCGTGGGAAAAAATTGGAGAGGAAGATGCTGAGGAAATGGTTAAAAAGGCAGAAGGAATTCTTGCATGGACGATTCAGGTCTCAAACTATGAAAAAGATGTATTTTTTATATGTGTTTTACATTTCAGTCTATATCTGGTACCTTTTGGATGAATTCACACCCTACATTGATTATACTATCTATTCTCAAGCAGTAACCCGGTTTTTCGATGGTGAGCAGTTCTATATCGAGGGTTTTGTTTATTTACCAAGCTTTTTTCTCTTATCACCACTAGTTGTTGTAGATATTGTTTATTTTCTATTCTTGTTCATTTGCTGCATTATTAGCGTTTTTGTGCTATTAAAGCTTGAGAAAAACATTGGAATAGTCTTTCTTTTTTCACTTATTCAATTTACCGTATTATTTAATGGAAATCTTGAAGTTTTTACGTTTACTTTGGTTTTAATTAGTTGTTTATACAAATATACTCGATATGTTCCTCCCATCTTACTAGCTTTCGCCAGTTTGAAATTAAGTGTTCTTTTTGTGGTCCCATTCTTTCTCTACACTTCGGAAAACAGAAAACTCTTTCTAATTTTGTTTTCTGCTTCAATGATCTTGCTTAATTTTGTCTTTTTACTGAATTTTGATTTGCTCTTTGATTATTTGGCGTATGGCTCGGGTTTTACTAGTGTTTTTAACCTCTTCATTCGCCAAACGCACTTCTATATTTTTTATTACGTTGTAAACAATTACTATGAAATTAAACATGACAGATTAACCAACTTCTCGGTAGTATGAAGAAGAGGACAGGAGCAAGGGCTGCTGGAATCGGTAGGAATAAGCATTAGCGAAAAAAATGATTCCATTAAGTTAAACAGTCTTAGGAGGAAGGGACGGATCAACACTGAATAGGTTTAGGGATGTTTATGGGAAATATCCACGAAATCGAGTGGCTTCAGCGGTACTTTGGAGGGCTAGCATATAAGCACCCAGTCGCATAGGAACCTCATGTTTTTTAGTAAGCTCCCACACATTTTGATATGCCCGGAGGATCGCCGTTTGGAGTCCTTCATCTACAGCCTTTGGAGTCCAGAGAAAGGTCTGAGTCCCTATCGCCCATTCGAAATAGGAAACGATAACACCCCCAGCATTAGCTAAGATGTCAGGGGCGATATAAATTCCCTTCTCCTGTAAAATTACATCAGCAGCCGCTGTAACAGGTCCATTCGCAGCTTCAATGATAACAGGTGCCACTATGCAATTAGCATTTTGGGATGTAATTTGATTTTCTAGAGCTGCGGGGATCAATATATCGACTTCGGCTTCAAGAACCGTGCGATTTGCTTCTTCTAAGTTTGGAATAAACTCACCGTCCCTAAATTCAGACCATGGCTTACCTTCACGAGTGTGAGTGAACAGTTTGGGAATATTAATCCCATCAAAATTAATAATCCCACCAAAGAGACTTGAAACAGCGATGATCCGAAAACCAGCCTCATTGAGGAACTTTGCTGTAAAACTTCCAACGTTTCCAAAGCCTTGGATGGCAATGGTTGGCTTTGTTAGTTGGTGCTGCTCAATGACTTTTTGAGTCACATAAGCAACTCCCTTCCCAGTTGCAGAAATACGAATAGCACTACCACCAAGTTCAACTGGTTTACCGGTGGTTATTCCCCCTTCAGAGTACCCTTGAAGCATAGAATAGGTATCTAAGATCCAAGACATTGTTTGTTCGTTTGTATTCACATCTGGTGCTAGAACATCCCGCCCAGGCCCTATAATCGGTAGGATCATGTAAGTATAGCGACGAGTAAGGCGTTCCAACTCTTGTAAGGACATCTGACTGGGATCGCAGGCAATACCTCCTTTTGCTCCTCCATATGGAAGGTTAGCCACCGCACATTTCCAAGTCATCCATCCGGCAAGAGCAGCCACTTCATCATAGGTTACTGTGGGATGATAGCGGACTCCACCCTTGCATGGACCCCGAGCGTAGTTCCACTGAATCCGCCACCCATCGAATACCTCATAGGTTCCATTATCCATCACGATTCCCACAGAGACATAAAGACTTCTTTGTGGTTTCCGAAGCATTCGATGGATATTTGGATCGAGGTTCAAGTGGTCTGCAGCTTCATCGACCATCCTTAGCATATTTGTTAATGGGCTTGCTTCATCTGACATATTTATCGCTCCTTTTTCCATTTTTATTGATCTAAGAATTCTGTTTCATTTATCCAAATATTGATTGCTTTGTACATTCATACGTTAAATTTCAGAAATTAGGAATTACTACTGGAATTAACAACGTAATTATTTCTAGAAGAATCATTTTAAATTTCATTGAGCATGTTTTGAATAGGTGATCGGAAATGGAACCCAACAAAAATAAGGAAGCGAAATCCAGTGAAAAGATTGATAAGCTTAATGAGATTATTGAGGAATTGCTAAGNNTATTAGGATACATTTCTTTTATGGATGTTTAGCCATTTTGTTTGGTTTACAATTTGGCTGGTACAATTTTTATCGTTGTAACAATTATCACCCTATACTGATCCTAATTTTTGCAGGAATGATCTTAGGAGGAATGTTTTTCATATTGAGGTATTTTGTATTAAAGAAGAAATTTGAAAGGCTGTTTGCGATTCAAAAAGAGTTAAGCCATTCCTAGGAGAACGGAGAGTGCCTTTTCCTAGAAGATCCCCATGTACCATTGCATTGAATTTATTCGATTGCATCAATAAAAAAGGGGAAGCGACACGGTGGGATTTGATTAAAATCCTTGGCAATACCGAGCAGTTTCGACTTTGGGTGGATGATTTTCTTCTTAAAGAAAAATTGGTAGAAGAACGGCGAGAATCAAAGCGTTATTTTTATAAAATGACTGAAACTGGCGAACTCTTTCATAAACTCTTAAAAAATGGTAAAATAATGAAAGCTTTTTTACGCGTGAGTGGTAAAAGGCTACGAAGAGAGTTTTTCGGGTAGTAAAGGGTTAAGAAACCAATAACAGATGNNAAAGGGTTAAGAAACCAATAACAGATGATTGAATTTTTATTGATTAAATAAAAAACAGAATTACAGGATATGAATCAATACATTATGTTATTCCTAGCTTAGTTGTAAAAAATAAGCACCTCATCGGTTGTATTAACGCCTAACAGCATGTTTACGGTTCATCGCTATCATTAAATTGCCTTCGATTCTTCATAAATACTGATAATGTAGCGATATTTCAGCATGGGGATGCTAGGAGAAATGAGTTATCACAGGGATAAGAATATCACGCATGAAATGATGGCTTACTATAATGAGAGAGCCCAAGAATATGATGAAATAAATAGAGGAAAAGGTCATGTCACTCTGGATTCCAGTGTGTATCAACAAGATGTCATGAAAACTTCTGAAATGGCTTCAGGTTTTGGGAAGGGTCATTTAATTGATATCGCTTGTGGAACTGGCTTTTGGTTGCCAAATTATGCACGAAATTGTCGTAAGATAACTTTACTTGATCAATCAGAAAAGATGCTTAACGAATGTAAACAAAGAGTTGAGCAATTAGGATTAATAAAATTAACTAATTTTATCCAAGGAGAGTTTTTCGAAGTTAAACTAGAACCCTCAACATTTGATAGTGCTTTAGTCGGGTTTCTTTTTAGTCATTTTACCTTCGAACAAGAAAATAGTTTTTTCTTGAAACTTAGAAGAATACTAAAGCCAAATAGTCAATTAATGGTCATAGATAGTGCTTGGAATAAAGAACGGCAAAAATATCGCATGAAAGAAGGAACCCAAGAGCGTGTTTTAAACGATGAGCGTCGATTTCAAATATTTAAACGATATTTTGAACAATCAGATATTGAGAATATGGCTAATAGATATGATTTTACCATTAGATCTTATTATATTGGAAAGGCATTTATTGTCGCTATATTAGAGAGAAAAAACACGTAGGTTTATGCTTTATCGAGTCAATAAAACGCGTATGCCCTGGTGCGAAAGAGGGAGGCCATGATGATCACATTAATTACGTGTATGGCATAAATTTTTCTTCTTCTTGTTGATATGGTTTATAAGAAAAAGTGAGATAGATATTAAGTCGTTTTGCTTCTTGCTTCAAAAAATCGAGTTTTTCTGATGTTCCCGATAGGGAATCCCATTTCCCTGCTATCTTAATTCGCAAAACCGCAGATAATGGTCTTTTTTCTTTGTATTGCGGCTTTAGACAGGAAGAATTCATTAAATATAGTTTCTCTAAGGTTTGATCTACACACCTATGGATAGTTTCCTTAGAGAGATCCCAAACACAATAAACCATTTCAATTGCGGATATTGGGTGAAAAGAATACTCTGCTGTTTGAATTTTATCACCCTGCTCGGATAAGTACAGCGTACCTATGATATATCCCTTCGGCTCATTTCGCTCCACCATTGACACCCGTTCTAAGGAGCCCGAATATGCGATAACAGGGTCGTTAAAGCGTGTTGAAGGGAATGCTTGTTTATCATTAAATTGCCATATCCGATTTGAACAGTCTTGTCGGATTGACCAATATTTATTGGTCGATTGAACAATGGACGAGCCCTTAACTAATCCTGGATGTTTAAAAAGAAATTGAAATCTATGGACATGTCCACATGCTACATAATGAAACCTCTGAGGAATCTGCTGAAATGAAACAACGTTATAGCTCCTCCGAAAAGTATAGTTCTCGATCCTTGAGCCCTCGATGAGTTGATGGGTTAACATGATCAAGTAATGGTGTGGTGTAAGGTCTTTCCCATAGTAATTGTTTAATGCGCGTCTTAATATGCCCCCAAATTTATTTTTAGCTTTATATCTAACGTACGGAAAGCCTGTGATTTTTATTCGAATTCCATTTTTTTCAAAACAATAGGAAGAAGGCTTCACAAGTAAATTGATGCCATCATAATAGGAAATCAGACCAAGGGGGAGTTTACTCCGCTCATGATTTCCAGGTAAAAGATATACAGGAATTTCTTTTTTAGCTGCAAGTACAAAGGGCTGCACTGCATGTTCAATGACCTGCGAGGGAGGCTTACTGCGGTTGAAAAAATCTCCAGCATGTAATATGAAATCCACTTTATGCTTCGAAATTGCTGTATCTATGACATCCTTTGCTTTTTGAAAGAATGCCTCCCCATAAGCTCGCCGTTGGTGATTTTTCGGTTTTAATGCATAATTGACACCAAAATGGGTATCAGCAAGGTGTAAAAAGCTAATAATATGCTCGCGCACTGGAAATAACCCTCATAGGGTAAACTCCACTCCCTCTTATTTAATCCTTTAAAACTGTTCTGGACACCCATATGAAAATATGGCTCTCCGAAAACTGGTTTATTTGTCAATATTCGCTTTTATTTTCCGTTTCGACTGTTATTCTACTAAGAGCGATTTTTTCACCCATTTTTCTCCGAATTAAACTCTCGTAGATTTCTGGGGAATTCATGTTCCATTCGGCGCTTCCTTAGAAGAAGTTGTGTAGGTTTTACGTGGATATTTGAATTGTAGTTTTATGTTCCTGCCAGTATTGACTTGCAAACTTCAGGGTGGTTGGATTACTGGCATATATTCGAAAAAGGAGCTCACCATCTTTAATTTGAGTCCCAACTTTTTTGAAGAGAAGGACTCCGGCTCGCTTGTTCTTCGGCGCGCCCGCCAATCGAGCAATGCGAGCAATCTCACGATTTCCGATCGCTGTTACAACCCCACTGTGGCTTGCATACACATCGTGATGGTGAGTCGACAATTCAGGGAGAGTTCTTGAGCCCTGGAGTGCGCGTATCCGTTCCATTTTGGCAAGCGCTTCCCCGGATTCCAAGATACGATGAGTTATTTGTTTAGCCTCCCATATATCAATTCCTTCGGTGAAAGTGAGAATCTCAGCCGCCAGGAGGATACTTTTCTCTTTGAGGTCTTGAGGGGCTTCAGGGTCATTATGGAGCACTTTCAGAACGTCTCGCGCTTCGAGCCCCGGTCCAATCCCATACCCTATGGGTTGCGACCCATCAGTTAAGACCACTTTCACTTGAAGCCCTAATTGAGCTCCAATTTTTTCAAACCGAGCGAGTAAGTGTTGTGCGTGTTCCATTTGCTCAACTTTCGTGCCAGGTCCCACGGGAATGTCAATCAGAATGTGAGTCGAGCCTGCAGCCTGTTTTTTGGATAGAATGGAAGCGATCATCTGGCCCTTCACAATCGAGGCTCAGTGGACGTTCCACGGAGATGATAATATCGTCAGCAGGAGCTAACTTAAAGGCTCCACCCCAAACGAAACAGCCCCGCTCCTTTTGAACAATCTCATAGATCGTTTGTAGGGGCAGGTCTACATCCGCAAGAGCCTCCGCCGTATCAGCGGTCCCCGCCGGGGAGGTGATCGCGCGGGAGGAGGTTTTCGGAATGGGCAGGCCATAAGCGGCAATGATCGGTACCAGGATGAGTGTCGTCCGATTCCCCGGAACGCCCCCGATGGAATGCTTATCCACGACAAGATCTTCGTGGAAGTCAAGGACTTCCCCGGTTTGGACCATCGCTTCCGCCAGGGCTACTACTTCTCCGTCCGGGAGTCGATGTACACTACACGCGGTTACAAAAGCCGCCAATTCGGCTTTGGAATACCGTCCCGCTACGATATCCTCGATAATCTTCCTATACTCAGGGGGTGTCAATGGATTGCCATACACTTTCTTTTTAATGAGTTCTACGGAGGAGGGAGGCGGCGCCGGGCTAATGTCGACCTCCACCCCTTCTGGGGCTCCAAACTGGAGAAATCCATATTCACTCAACCCCACCTCATTCTTCCTGAGGAACGGCTCCTCTGTGATATTGAGCACCGCTAGGATCTTCTCCCTCTCCCACGCCAGCTCCACTCGATCCAACGGATGGAGTCCTAACGCGGGGCCCGTGGTTTGTTCTTTATGCAGAAAGGCGATGACCTCTCGATAGGTGTCGATCTTCACTCGCCTTAGACGGTTTTTCGCTCCTTGTTGCACGAAAGCACCTCTTAGGAATGTTCGCGTCCACACCGCCGAGTACGTGTCATTTCGCACGGGTCTCGCCACGAAGCGGATGGCTCATCTGGAGTCCGCGGATCTTCCGTCTCGACAGGGCCAGGAGTTACACCTGGCTGTCCTGCGAGCGCTGCCGAGGCAGGCTGTGGAGCAGAGTACTGGGTGCGCAACCAGAACAAGGTCTAGTTTTCGGCGGATGATCTGAAGCGCGGAATGGTACACTTAAAACGGCTTGACCATAAAAGGAACATGGTTGGGTCAGGGAAGCATCCAGTCTGATAGTTTTTCTCGGCACATGGGACACGTCCCCCGAATATGGATCCATTCCTTAATATGGGATTCATGGGCGTACGCGCCACAGCACGAGGTTTTCATCAAGTTCTCATGGACGGGGCGGCGACAAATAATACACGAGGGAAAGGTTGCCCCACAAGCGGGGCAGCTGGGTTCGTGCGGCTCCAAGGCGACCCCGCAGGTCGGACATGCAAATTTCTGGGGCAGGAGGGGCTCGGCGGCTTCGACCACCTGGAGGCGCACCATCTTGGTCATTTCATCGATTTTGACCTCCAGTTCGCCGGACAATCCCGCCCGAAATAGGAGGGTCTGCAGGTCGATGTCGTCCGTGAAGTGAAATTCGTCCATCAGGGTTTGCCACGCTACCCGCTCATAGACCGTCGCTAGCTGCTTCAGCGTGGCTAGCGCCACGTCGGGGTCGTACTCTTGCACAGGGACGGGAGCTCGTAGTTCGGTGGGTGGAAGTCCCTCGGACACTGGCGCGGCTGGGCCGGGCCGGCGCTTGGACCAGACCCAAAGGCTCCCCCCTAACCCCGCAACGAGCCCCAGGCCTAAGACCACAAGCAATGCGGTTGAGACAGGAGTGGTGGCCGGGATGGATGGAGTCGTCGTCAGGGGCGTGGTCATCGGGGTGGGGGAAGTCGTCTCGGGTTCGGGGACGGTCTCGGTGACGGTTGTGGTCAGTGGTGCAGGCGTGGTTGTAGTAACCGGGGGCGCTTCACCCCTTTCTTCACTCCCCCAACTCCCATGTGAAGGTTCTGGATTAACCCATTTAACTATGAAGCACCAATCGACTTGAACCAGAGGGTTGTTACCACCACTTGAAAATCTCCATCTTAGATCTTCACTTGGAACTCGCGTAGTATGAGTTGCTCTTAAGATATCATCGATATAGAACTTAACTTCGCCACTCTCCCATGTCCACTGAAAGATTCGCCATGTACCTACCATGTTCATTCCAATTTCATTAGACTCATCAAGTCCTGCTTCTTTTGAATAAGTTCTACGCAGAGGAGCAAATTTCTCCCTTCGAACGCCTATTTGGTCAAGGGTACCGTCATCTCCCCAAGCAATTATGAAGCCATAATAGTCATCCCCAATACATCCCTTTGCCCTCCATCTCAAGTTATAGGGGCCATATGCGGTGTTATGTGTAATCATCTTCTGTCCTCCATTGCCTTGGAGTTTCATAATTCCATTTTCTACCGAAGGAGAGCTATAATTCACTTTCCAGCGACTGGTCCACCCATCCCAGCTATCCTCAAATTGCATAAAGGCGTTGTTTCCATTGCTTGTGGTCGTCACATCACTGTTGCCATAGTACACATACAGGAGAGTGGAACTGGGACTCGCGGGANNTGAGGGCATAATTCCCATCTACTTTCTCCTCTATCCAATAGTCCAGTTCGGTTTGCCCATCATTGGTAGTAAAGCGGAGATCCCCGAAATCAGGCCGACTATTCGCATTAAGATAAACATCTGCCCCACTATCCGCACCACTACCATAATGCACTTTTAGTAAGATCGGGTAATTAGTTACAAGACCCACGGTAGAGCCTTGAATCGTGTGACTTTTGCGATACT
>JABAOC010025424.1_pt6 | contig 29289 bp, 32 predicted proteins | sample 7062161 | NCBI WGS metagenome assembly JABAOC01 (sample SAMN14538625, study PRJNA623070) | marine sediment metagenome | biome: marine biome [ENVO:00000428]; feature: marine pelagic biome [ENVO:01000023]; material: deep marine sediment [ENVO:00002113] | place: India: Gulf of Khambhat ... | reverse complement strand
GGAGAGCCGTATGGCAGAGAATCAAAAAATACTAATTATCGATGATGATGAAGATTTTCGTATCTCAATTCGCACTCTCCTTGAAAGCCATAATTATGAAGTTGCTGAAGCTGAATCGGGTAAACAAGGCCTTCAGAAGATAAAAAAAGAAAAACCTGATCTGATTGTTTTGGATATTATGATGGAAACGATTGATGAAGGTTACTTGCTCAATCAAATTATTAAATTCCAAAAGGATTATGATGAATATAAAAACATGCCGATTCTAATGGTTTCATCAATTCAACAAGACCCTCTTTCAAGGTTTCCTGCTGCTGCCGGTCAGGTTGACATGATCATGCCTGACTATTACTTAACTAAGCCAGTTGATATACCAAAATTTCTTGAACTCGTTAAAAAGTTAATTGAACAATAGATTGAGTTTTAATGACATAGAACACACCAACACATCTATTTATTCCATTGGAAATCGATGATATTACATGAAACCGAGAATTTCTGAATGGCTGAACAGAGTAATGACAAAAAAAGGATAATCGTCATTGACGATGATCCCGTCATGCAGTTATCCTGCTTTAAAATATTGGATAAAGAAGGGTATCTCGTTGAAACTTATGAAGATGGTGAGCAAGGATTAAAAAGAATTAACGAGAAGAAACCAGATTTGCTGGTTGTTGATTTGAAAATGCCAAAAATTGGGGGGATGGAAGTCATTTCTCGGGTTCATCAGGTCGATCCTGAAATTTGCATTGTTGTAATTACAGGGTATGCAACTATCGGGACTGCCGTTGAGGCAATGAAAGCCGGAGCTTATGATTTTTTACCAAAGCCATTTACTCCGGATGAACTTCGGTTGATTGTCAGTCGTGGAATTGAGCGCACTGAGCTGGCGAAACAGTCTCAAAAGTTACAACAAGAAAAAGAAAACCTTCAAAGACGTTTTTTAACTTTTGTTTCTCACCAACTTCAATCCCCCCTGGTAGCCGTGCAACAATATTTGGATGTGCTTAAACATTTGGGTGATACTCCCAATAAACAATTGCTGCAAAAAGAATGGATTGATCGTTCGCTCAATAGAATTAACGAATTAATTTCCATCGTCAAAGATTGGTTGACGATTGCAAAAATTGAAAGCGGACAGTTCATCGAATGTCTCGGAAAAGTTTCCCTCAAGCCGCTTATTGATGAGCTTTTACAAACTTATTCTGAAAACGCAAAAGAAAGAAATGTTTGCCTGAAATCTGGTCTCACTGAAGACATTTCTCCAGTTAAAGCTCATGAGGAATGCCTTAAAATGTTATTCTCAAACTTAATTGTCAATGCTATTCAATATAATCAACAAAATGGATGTATAAATATCACTGCGAAAGAAACCGATGAAAATGTAGTTTTGTCAGTGACTGATACTGGAATTGGAATTTCAGAGGATAAATTAGAGCTCATCTTTGAAGAGTTTTACAGGATTAAGGGCGAGTCCACGAAGAATATTTCTGGGACTGGTCTTGGGCTTCCCATTTGTAAGAAAATATTAGATGAATTGGGTGGGGAAATTACCGTAGAAAGCAAAATTAATAAAGGTTCCACATTTCACGTATTTTTACCAAAGTATAAGGATTAATCCTGTGATTCAATTTTTTCATACTTTGTCTTTAAGAGCCAGATTGATTTTAATCTATGTTTTTATACTCGGTGTGGGTGGTCTGATTACATCATTTATCGGTTCCATAATTGTTAACCATACAATCATGAATCAGGCAAGTAGCAAAGTACGTCATGATTTTAACACGGCTCGCATGGTTTATGATAAACAACGCCAGCTTATCGAAAATTCAGTTTTTATTGGAGCATCGGGAAATACAATCCAACAAACACTTTATCGTAATGATAAGACAAGACTTTATTCTCGTCTCGAGCAAATTCGCAGAGATACGAATCTCGATTTTTTATCGGTAACTGATGATGAAGGACGCGTGATATTTCGTATCACTCAACCTGATCGGCTGGGGGATGATGTTTCCCAAATTTCAGTGATAGCAGCAGCTCTAAAGGGAGAAGTCGTCGCTGAAACCGAAATTTTAACCAGAGAGCAGCTAATAAATGAGGACGAAAAATTAGCGGAACAAGCCCGAATCAAATTGATTGATACGCCCAAAGCAAAACCCACCACAAAAAAAGAACAGACTTCTGGAATGGTGCTCATGGCAGCTTCACCGATTATTGGAAATGATGGCCGACTAATGGGAGTACTGTATGGCGGGCATCTCTTGAATCGCAATTTTATGATTGTTGATCAAGTGTGGGATTTAGTTTACAAAGGTGAAAGATATAAAGATAAAGACATCGGCACCGTCACTATTTTTTACGGAGATTTAAGAATTTCTACCAATGTAAAAACGAGGGAAGGTAAGCGTGCAATAGGAACGAGAGTTTCGGCACAAGTTAACGATGCCGTTTTATCAAGAGGGGAGAGGTGGTCTACTCGAGCATTTGTTGTGAATGATTGGTATATCAGCGAATATGAACCGATTCGAGGTTATAATGGAAAAATAATTGGTATTTTATATGTTGGTCTCTTGGAAAAAGCATATACCTCAATTCGAAATAAAGTCATCCTTGCTTTTATGATTGTGGCATCAATAGGTTTTGTTTTGATCGTTGGAATAAGTTATTTAATTACGCGTTCGATTACAAAACCATTAAGCGAAATGGTCAGTGTGACACAATCAATTGCGATGGGTGATTTAGATCATGAAGTAAAAGTAGAATCAAAAGACGAAATTGGTCAACTGGCTTCTTCCTTTAATAGAATGGTATCCAGCTTAAAAAAAATGCGGCTGGAACTGGAGGAGTGGGGAAATACCCTCGAACAAAAGGTTAAAGAACGTACTGAAGAATTGGCAACCATGCAAAATACATTGGTACAATCTCAAAGATTGGCTTCATTGGGGAAATTAGCTGCTGGTATCGCCCATGAGATAAACAATCCTTTAGGCGGAATTCTGGTGTTAAGTTCTCTCGTACTGGAAGATTTGAAAGAGGATAATCCACACCGTGAAAATATACAGGAAGTGATTAAACAAACCATGCGCTGTAGGGATATTGTGAAAGGTCTGCTCCAATTTTCCCGTCAGGAAGAAGGTAAGACAGAATACCTGAAAATAAATAATGTCCTTAATAGCACACTATCCTTGATTGAAAAACAAGCATTATTTCATAACATCGAAGTGGTCAAACATTTCGATCCTGAACTGCCCGATATTTTAGGAGATAATTCTCAATTACAACAATTATTTATGAATGTCATTATGAACGCAGCTCAGGCAATGAAAGAAATCGGAACATTAACGCTGAATACTTATCACGATGAAAAAAATGATATGGTGGTAATCGAAATTTCAGATACGGGATGCGGAATATCAGAAGAATTGATTGATCGTATATTCGATCCGTTTTTCACAACAAAAGAAGTCGGAGAAGGGACAGGATTGGGATTGGCGATTGCGTACGGAATTGTCACCAAACATCACGGTCGAATGACAGTAAAAAGTAAGGTGAATGAGGGATCGACTTTTACGATTAAGATTCCCGCTGTGGAGAGCAGTGAGAGAATATAATAATAAAATACATTATCGGGAAGTACATGTTATAAACGACCAAGTTGATTTGATTGCAGAATGGGAAAAGAAAATATATTCAACGCCCTTGATTTAAAAAAACTCATTAGAACAAAGATATGTCATCTCATACTCTAAAGATTCTAGTCGTCGATGACGACGAATCGATCCGAATTTCCTTTAAACAGGTTCTGGTTAAAGAAGGTCATTATGCAACCATAGTTGAAAATGGCAACCTGGCATTGGAACATTTCAAAAAGAGCCGATTCGATCTGGCTTTTGTCGATTTAAAAATGCCAGGTATGGATGGCATGGAAGTTCTCAAACAAATGAGAAATATCAGTCCTAAAACAGATGTTATAATCGTTACCGGTTTTGGAACTGTGGAAACAGCAGTGGAAGCTATGAAATATGGCGCCTACGACTACATTCAGAAACCATTTCCGGTTGAGGCGATTCGACAGGTGCTAAATAAAATCGTTGAGAAAAGAGCAATTTTAAAGGATGCCAAAAGCAAGCAATTGAAATTTGATCGTAACGGACAGATCGAGACAATCATTGGTGAAAGTCCTCGAATGTTCGAAGTTTATGATCTTGTTCAAAAAGTAGCTCCAACGGATAGCACTGTTTTGATTACAGGAGAAACGGGTACGGGTAAAGAATTAATCGCAAAGGCAATTCATTTTAACAGCCTTCGGAGAAATAAACCATTTCTAGCCGTGGATTGTAGCTCATTAGTCGAAACGCTCTTTGAAAGTGAGCTTTTCGGACATGTAAAAGGATCGTTTACAGGAGCCGTTGCAACAAAGCACGGCAGCTTCGAGCTCGCCAATGGCGGTAGTTTCTTCTTTGATGAAATTGGGAATATTTCGTTAAATATTCAAGCCAAAATTTTAAGAGCCATTCAAGAGCGAGAAATTAAAAGAGTTGGTGCCACTGAAACCATAAAAGTCGATGTTCGTGTTATCGCAGCGACAAATACGAACTTACGTCAGGCTGTGGAAAATGGCACTTTTCGAGAGGATCTATTTTATCGCATCAGCGTCATTCCCATTCATTTGCCACCGCTTCGGGAACGAAAAGAAGATATTATTCCGCTTGCCAATCATTTTCTTGACAAATATAATCAACGGAGAGTTAAGGCGCTCAAAGGATTTAGTCCGAGGGTGAAAGAAATATTTCTCAATTATACCTGGCATGGGAACGTCAGGGAGTTGGAGAATGTTGTTGAACGAGCCGTGGTCATTGAAGATGCTGATGAGATAACAGTTGCCAGCTTGCCCCCTCATATTAGAGGAACTGAAAGCCAAACAGAGCCAGCCAACCAGGAGATTAAAAGCCTGGGACAATTAGAAAAAGAACATATTATCAGGACACTGAGGGCGACAGATGGGAACCGCTCCAAAACTGCCAGGCTTTTGGGGATTGATCGAAAGACTTTGTATGATAAGATTAAGCGGTATGGTATTGAATCCAGATGATGGAAATATTATGGAATTTTGGATTTTATAATTATGATGAAAGACTAATTTAATGTTTTGGACAGACGTAAAGGCGTTTCAAGACAGGAATCCTTTCAATATACTCTGCACCAATTGCATTTTCCCTGAGAAAACAACTTTTTAAAATTCCATATTTTGCGAAGTTGCAAGACCCTATTTTTATTTCCTTTGTAATTTCATTTTTATCCATTCTTCGAGGTAATTCCGACTTAATTGCTATTTCGCTCTTAGACATGACTGAAAATTTAATCTCCAAACCTTACGCTAATATATCAAAAATGTTGTGCTTGACCATTGCGCCGTAATCCTGTTAACAGCCAGGCGATTAATTTTTTTCCTTGATTTCTAACAGGTTTAAATTGTATAAGAATTTCCCCCAGATAACCAGGTCGAATATGGGTGGAATATCGTTTAAAATCACCATAANNTCGAATATGGGTGGAATGTCGTTGAAAATCACCATAAAAATAATATAATTTCATAAGCTGATTACTTATTTAAACGCAAAAAGTAACATTTGTATGTATAAGTATTAGAATTTCAATCAAAATAAAAAGCAGGCAAAAAGCTTAATAAAGCGCATGGTAGTCAAATTAAATAGTGCAGATGCGATTAGAAAATAAAAAACATGTAATCATCTTTTTTATAATACTGCCATTTCTTGTCATAAGAATATACTACTTACAAAATTGGCTTTATGATGATGCCATTACCTACCTTGCTGCTACAGGTCATCAAATCGAATATCATGAAAATCCACCAATTGGTAAGTGGGTATTGGTATCAGATTGGCAACGTTTTTGGACAACAGAAGATAAGTTGTGTTTTCGAACGATCAGCAGAGGATTAGTTAAATATGATATTCATCCACCGCTCTATTTCTGGCTTTTACACGCCTGGATATTAATCTGGGCTAAGACTAATTTGATAACAGGACCACTTTTAAATCTTCTAATATTTTTTTTGTCGTTTTTAGCACTTAAAAAATTATGTAATACACTTAGCATTAAAGAACCTATAACAACTTTTATCTTAATATTCTGGGCAGCAAGTCCTGCAACGGTTGAACCGCTAATACATGTCAGACAATATATGTTATTTACCTTAGTGTCAATTTGTTTTCACATTATGTTTATTAATTTTTTTAAAGAGAAAACAACAAAAAATGCCCTTTTCTTAATTATTTTCACTACGCTGGGTCTCCTTACCCATTATCACTTTTTCTTATTAGTTGGTTCTATTTTACTATTTTCGATTATAAGTGCTTTTTTAAATAATAAAAAAGGCGAGTTAAAATATATATTATTATGTATATCACTGGCCGTTTTATTTTTTTTCTTGTTACACCCAAATTTTTATCAATCATTTTTAAATCAAACAAGTCAATGGGAGATAATGAATTCATCCTTGAAGGTAATCCGGGCTTATAATATTGTTTTGGCCAGTCTTAAATTTTTATTTCCGCGAAATATTTCAATTCCAGTTGCTCTTTGGGCATCAGGTAATTTTGATAAACTGCTGCTATTCACTTTAATTATTTTTTTGACTTTGACTATAATTCTTTTTGTTAAGTCAAAAAAGGCAAGAATTTCCTTATCTTTTAGATCCAGTTATATATTATTCAATTTATTGTTCTTAACAATAGTAGTAACTATCTTGTATATGCTATCATTCACACCAATTTATGGCATGACTCCCAAATACATTTGTTATTTCTATCCCTTAATATCAATTCTATTTGGGATTATCCTGATGTCCTTATTTAAACATAAGAAGTTACTAGTCATCTTAATAATCATTTGCTTTCACCAACTCTATTATCTAGCATACGATACAAGATTTTTTATAGCTAGTAGAATAGATGAAAAAAGGGAATTAAATATTATTAAAAATGCTAATCAGGTTTTAATGGATGGTTGTCACCGGGGAATTTTACCTAGAGTTTTTTACAACTTGAATCCCTTACAAAATGTTTGGGTATCATCTCAAGCTGACATTATCAGCAATTTTGAGATTTTGAATGAAAAATTTAATAATAAATTTTTATATATTAGCAATATATCCGCGAAGAATCATACAATAACAATGGAAAAAAAAATAATCTATTTGTTAAATGAACTTAACTTTTGTGTTTCAGATACTAATATAATCCTGAATGGACACTGTAAAGTTTATTCAGTAACTCAAAAGAATTAGATCTTTAAAAATTGCAATTCAAATATCTTATCAAATATTTAATACCATCAATTTAATGATGGATAAAATCGAAATAGAATTTAGAAAATTAACGCCACATCTCTTATCAACTCTGTCTGATGAAGCAATTTCTGATATATTAAAGTTAAATTGGTATAAGATGTTAATCGTAAAGGTGTGTCATCAAAATCAGGGAATTTTATTTAAGGTCGTCATTTAGATTCGGTTCTTTAATATTATGGTATGTTAAACAAAAGTAAGATTTCTTAAATCCAGTTGTTAAACATTCGAATCGGGAATGGAAAACCTTTTCAAGAAAATTTTATTTTTCCCCTGTAGTGAAATCTATTGTATTTTTCCCGTTATCCCATGTAGCATTCTTACTCAATGTAGAATATTTCCCCACATCTAATGTACTTAAAATTAATAATCTGACTATCTAAAAGTAAAACTGTAGAGAATCTCCCCAATTTTATTTTGCTTTTATTTGTAAGGCTATCAAATTTTAGTTTTGTTAAGCCACATAATATTAAAGAATTATTCTCGATTTATTTATTAATAAATTTTAGGCATATCGTTTGCCTATACTAAGAAAAAATTTATCATAAATAAATGATAGCGAACGATAGGAGAATTGATGAATAGTTCGATGGCTGGAAAGGTGTTGATGATTATTAAAAAGGAGAAAAAAATTATCCAGGAACTTTCCAGCTTATTGAAGAAAAACGAATTAATTTTAGCTATCGAGCATGATTTAGGAACTGCAATTAATCGTGCCCAAAATACCAGATTTGATATAATTATTCTTGACGCAAACATAAAAGGAATGCCCATTGAAAGAACCATTCAGATTCTAAGAGGCATCGATCCAGGAACCAAGATTATTGTGAAGACCCATGAGAATTCCATAGAGTTAGAGGCAAAAGTTAGAAGAGAAAGAATTTTTTATTATCATCTCGATTCTTTTGGCACTGAAGACCTAAAATTAGCGATTAAAAGTGCACTCAGTAAACGGTTAAATTTATTTTTGTCAACTGAAGACGCTGGTTTAAACGAGGGGGAGAGGAAAAAAATTCTAATGGTCGATGAAAATGATGAATTTATAGAGGTTCATCGATCCAATTTAGAAAATCATAGTTATGTGGTTGATGTATGTTATAATGCAGACGAGGCATTTGAGAAGATTAAGACGATCCAGCCACATTTGATTATGGTTGATGTTGATATCCATGTCGGCAGTGATGGGCTGCACTTTATGGAAAAGCTGATGATTGATGTGAAAGCGCGTACGATTCCAGTATTATTATTCGTTTCCAAGTCACGTATGGTTAACTATCAGAAGTTGATGGAGAAGGTTAAATCCACGCTGCCGACCTGGACTTATTTAGAAAAACCCGTTAAAATTGAAGATATTGTTCCAACAGTTCAAAAATTATTTAATTCGACACATTAGTTGAAAACCAGATAATTCCCAAACATGATCGAAGAGCCCCAAATTCTCGTTATTGATGACGATCACGTCATTCGCATGGCATGTGAGCTTGCTCTCAAACAGGAAGGCATGTTAGTTGATACAGCAGAGAATGGAGCGATTGGACTTGAGAAAATAAAAGAAAAACAATATGATCTGGTTTTATTGGATTTAATAATGCCAGAGTTAAGTGGCGCCCAGGTTTTAAATGAGATTCGAAAATTTGATGAGAATATTGTAGTGATCATTATCACAGGTTTCGCAACGATTGAGTCGGCAGTTGAAACTTTAAAAAAGGGTGTTTACGATTATATTCCCAAACCTTTTACGCCCGATGAACTTCGGAATGTTGTACGTAAGGGGCTTGAGCGACGGGTATTACTATTAAAGACAGAAAAATTACGACAGGAGCGTGAGAAGAGTCTCCTCAAGTTAGCGGCTCAGAAACGGCGAATGATAACCATAGTCAATTGCATGGGCGAAGGACTCATTGCAACGGATAAAGAAGCACGATTAATATTAGTTAATCCCGTTGCGTGTAGATTGTTAGGAATCAAAGAGCCGTGTCAAATGGGCAAAGACGTTCGGGGTTACCTGAACAACCCGGAACTGGAAAACTTAATTTGTGAAACTCTAAACCGAAAAGATTTTTCAGAGAAAAAACTCATTCACAAAGAAATTGTTTTTGATGAAAAAGAAGAAAAAGTTTATACCGTAACTCTTGCCCCGATTATCGAAAAGAAGGATGAAATTTCAGGTCTGGCGCTTGTTTTAAGGGATGTCTCGGAAGAGAAAAAACTTGAGCGAATGAAAGCTGATTTCCAAAGGCTGGTATCGGTAGTTACCCATGAACTGAAAGCGCCAATCAACATAATAGAAGGTTATTTAGATGTTATTTTAAAGGGATATGTTAATAATCAACCTGAAAAACAATCGGAATATCTGATCAGATCGCGTGACAAGGCAGAAATGCTACGAAATTTAGCTGAGGACTTACTCAGCTTGACTTCAATTGAGTCTGGTAAATTAACGCGACAAATGGAACCTATAGATGTTAACGCAATATTGTTAGATATTTCAACTTTCATGGAAAATGAAGCCTTGAAAAAACAGTTGACGATTATTCATGAAATCCCTGACGAACTTCCACAAATAACTGGTGATAAAAATGCATTAAACTATTTATTTTCAAACTTACTCAGTAATGCAATAAAATACAATAAGGAGGGGGGAAAGGTAACTATCAGAGTCAATAAACAAGATAAATATCTTGTCTTCTCATTCATTGACACGGGTTATGGGATTTCCGAAGAAGATCTGGAAAAGATTTTCAATGAATTTTATCGATCAAAGAACAAAGAAATTCAAAAAATTTCAGGAACAGGATTGGGATTAAGCATTGCCAAACGCATTGCGAACTTACATAATGGTTTTATTGAAGCAAAAAGTAAATTAAATCAAGGAAGCCAATTTGACGTTTATTTACCAATTTAAAATGTGATTTGTGAGACGGCAGACGTGAGACGAAAAAAGCTTAGAGGGTGAGAAAAAATTAATTGGAATTCTTAACTAGAAGAGAAGAATAAGTTATGATTCAAATCGAAGTAAATGAAAGACCGATCAAAGCCGAGACTGGTGAAACGATTCTGTCAGCAATAAGAAGAGTTGGCGTTAATGTTCCAACCCTTTGTTTTCATGAAAACTTGTCCCCGGTTGGAAGATGTCGAATTTGTGTGGTGGAAGTCGAAGGGCGCCAAGACATGGTGCCAGCATGTTCATTTCCTGTGAGTGAAGGAATGAGAATTCGGACGCATTCCAAACGAGTCCTTCAGACACGAAGAAATCTGCTGGAACTGATGCTCTCTAACCATCCTGATGACTGCCTTTTCTGTGTTAGAAATGGAAATTGCGATTTACGGCAGTTAGCAGATGAACTTGGAATCCGAAAACGCTCCTTCGTAAAATGTGAAAAAGAGTACGAAATCGATTCCACCAGTCCATCACTGGTTCGTGATCCGAACAAGTGCATTCTCTGCGGCAAATGCGTTCGCGTTTGTGAGGAAATTCAGGGAGTTGCCGCCATTGAACTGATGGGACGGGGATTTGAAAGCTGCGTTGGGATCGCCGAAGATAAAGGGTTGGGACTCTCTCGCTGTATTAACTGTGGGCAATGTATTCTGGCATGCCCGACTGGCGCACTATCTGAAAAGAGTTATATCCAGGATGTAATTGATGCGTTGAATGATCCTGATAAGTTTGTTGTCGTCCAACATGCTCCGTCGATTTCTGTCAGCCTGGCAGAGGAGGTTGGACTGAAACCAGGTACCGACATCGACGGTCTGATGGTGGCAACATTTCGACGATTGGGATTCGATCGAGTTTTCGACACCTCTTTTTCTGCCGACCTGACCATTATGGAAGAAGGGTCGGAGCTTGTCCATCGGATCAAAAACGATGGAAGACTCCCCATGCTGACGAGCTGTTCTCCTGGCTGGATTAAATTCGTCGAACAATTTTATCCCGATCTGCTTGAGAACGTATCGACCTGTAAAAGCCCGCAACAGATGATGGGGGCAATTGTTAAATCTTTCTTTGCAGAACACGAGGGACTTGATCCAGCAAAAATATACAGCGTCTCAATTATGCCCTGTACAGCAAAGAAGTTTGAGTCACAAAGACCTGAGATGGGTAGCAACAACATTCCTGATGTAGACGCAGTATTGACAACCCGTGAACTTGGTCAATTAATTCGAATGCATGGGGTTAATATCAATGCATTGGAACCAGAAGATGCAGATACACCATTCGGAGAACGAACTACAGCAGGTAAAATTTTTGGAGCAACTGGTGGTGTAATGGAAGCGGCGATACGTACAGCATACTACCTGGTTACTGGAAAAGTACTCGAAAATCTAAACGTGAATCCCGTTCGTGGCTTGGAAGGAATTAAAGAAGCACGATTGGATATCAATGGCCTAGCGGTTGGCGTTGCTGTTGCCAGCAGTCTGGGTAATGCTCGTAAGCTTCTTGAGCAGATACGAGCCGGTCGGAAAGATCTGCACTTCATCGAGATCATGACCTGCCCAGGTGGTTGTGTCGCCGGTGGCGGTCAGCCAATTGGAACAAATGTCGATCTTATTAAAGCTCGCTCAAAAGCCCTGTATACGATTGACAGCACTGAAAAAATCAGGATGTCACATGAAAATAAATCAATCCAGAGACTGTACAAGGAGTTTCTGGGTGAGCCTTTAAGCCATAAAAGTCATGGATTGTTGCACACGCATTATCATAACCGAGAGATTGATTGATAAATTGAAGGATAAATTAAATGTCAACATTGCCATCCCCGAATGTTACAGATAAGACGGATTATAAGCTGAAAAAAGAAGTGGTTTCAAAAATAGAATCTTTAACAGCTAAATTCCCTCAGAAGAATTCAGCCCTTCTGCCTGCTTTATTCATTATCCAGGATGAATTTGGCTGGATTCCTCCTGAAGCTGTGAACCAGTTGGCTAAAGTATTGGACACGACGCCCAATAAGATTTATGGACTATTAACTTTTTATACCATGTTTAACACTGAACCTGTGGGAAAATACCACATTCAAGTGTGCCGAAATGTGTCGTGTTCACTTTTAGGTGCCAAACACATTATTGATAACCTTTCCAAAGCATTAAAAATTCAACCTGGAGAAACGACGAAAGATAAAAAATTTACACTGTCATTGGTTGAATGTCTCGGTTCCTGTGACACTGCCCCTGTGATGATGATCAATGACAAATATTTTGAAAATTTGGATGAAAAAACAGTTGATAGTATTTTGAAATCACTACAATAAAAAGGAGCTACCATTAATGATAGAGGAAAAGAAATTATTGACTCGCCATGTCGGTGTTTCAGGTATGGAAAAAGTTGAAAACTACATGAACGATGGTGGTTATATAGGATTGAAAAAAGCACTTGAGAAAAAACCAGAAGAGATTGTTGAAGAAGTGAGGCAGTCTTTCCTTCGTGGACGCGGAGGTGCTGGTTTTCCAACTGGATTTAAATGGGCGTTTCTACCAAAAGAGAAAACAAAGCCTTACTATCTAATCTGTAATGCAGACGAAGGCGAACCAGGCACGTTTAAAGATCGTGTCATTATGGAACATGACCCACTGTTATTAATAGAAGGAATGACCATTGCTGGTTATGCAACTCAATCGGATGTGGGATTCATTTACATTCGGGGGGAGTTTAAATGGATCGCAGAAATTCTGGAGCGAGCCCTTGAAAATGCCAGAAACGCCAACATGCTTGGAAAAAACATTTTGGGCTCGGGTTTTGACTTGGATATTTTAGTGATGCGAGGCGCTGGCGCATATATCTGTGGAGAAGAGACGGCATTGATCGAATCAATAGAAGGAAAACGGGGTGAGCCGAGAATCAGACCACCGTATCCTGCAAGTGTTGGATTATATGGATGTCCGACAGTTGTTAATAATGTTGAAACCTTAGCTTCGATCCCATTTATTATGAAACTTGGTGCTGGAACATTCAAACTGATGGGATCATTTCAAGCTTCAGGTACAAAATTGTATGGAATTTCTGGCCATGTCAATAAGCCTGGAGTTTATGAATATCCACTGGGAACGAATTTAAAGGATCTCATCCAATATGCCGCGGGTGGTGTTCGAAACGGTAAGAAATTGAAGGCCGTGATTCCAGGTGGTCTCTCTGCAATTATTTTGAAGGCTGACGAGATTGACTTAGCTATGGATTTCGACTCCTGTTTAAAAGCAAACACTATGCTTGGCTCTGGTGGAATTATCGTCCTGGACGAAGATACCTCGATTCCCGATGTCGCACTGACAACAATAAATTTCTTTGTTCATGAATCTTGTGGACAATGCACTCCTTGCCGTGAAGGATTTATGAAAATACAGCAAATATTAAAGAATTTGATTGATAGAAAAGGCAACAACGAGGATATCGATACCATTATCGAAATAACTAATACAGTAAACGGAACAACATTGTGCCCATTAGGAGATGCTGGCGCAATGGCGATTCAAGCCATGATTACTAAATTCCGTGAAGAATTTGAACCATTAGTTAATTAAATTGGAGGTAAAATGGCTGATAAAAAGAAAATACTCATCATTGATGATGATATAGATTTCAGAGAGCAGGCTAAGATTGTTTTAGAAACCGAAAATTATGCAGTTTTAGAGGCAGAGGATGGTGCAGCAGGATTAAAAATAATTAAACAAGATAAGCCTGATTTTATTCTGTTAGACGTCATGATGGAAGAGGTTGATACAGGTGTCAAATTAGCAGATGAAATCGCTGCTCTTAAAATAAAATCCCCGGTTGTTATTTTATCATCGTTCGCGAATGCCGCCAAACAGATTTTTGATACAACTGCTGTGCCTGTAATGGAATATCTGCAGAAGCCTTTGAAATCAGATGAATTGCTGGCTGTAGTGAAAAAATATACAAAATAGTAACAAACATCTAAAATCTAAACGATATATTTTGTAAAAGTTAACCCTCTCTTCTTATTGATAGTCAAAAAATATCGGATGTTCGATGAAATAAATCATAGTATCTGCGTTGAACATCCGATATTCTTATATCTAGGCATGTTGCCTCTATGATCTATTTCAAACGACCCCATATTCCTGCTTTATTCAAGATTTTAAAGAAGATTAAAAAAAGTAATCCTCCGATAAGCGCGGTGATAAGCTGTGGAGTCATCATCAGAACGGCAACTTTTTCTGGAATGGAAAAATTGAAAACATAGGGGAATAGAACTTTCACAGTTGAGGCTAAAAACAAATATTTGCACATCGCTGAGACAATGATTGCGATATAAATTTGAAAGTGTTGAATTACCTTGGTCTGTATCATAATTTTATAATTAATCGAATAGTAAACCAAAACCAATATCGCATTTGCAAAAGCTATAAAAGGAACTAATGGCGCTAAAACGGTGGGCAATTGCCCTCGGATAACAGCAATTAAAGGAGTTATACAACCCAATGTAATTCCAGCAACGCTACCGAACAAAGTTGTCGTGATAAATAAAATTGCATTAATTAGCGGCCCGGTAATTGGTTGCGGAAAGCCTGCGATTTGAATAATTATGGTCAATGAAATGATTAACCCTAATCGAGAAATGAATAATGTTCTATGATTTACTAGCATAAAGTCTATTCAAAACTTAGCCCTCAATTGGTTCAAATAGCATTACAACATTTCGTTCAGAATCTATAAACCAGGCATGTTTACCCCAACTGGTTAACAGGATACTTTCCTCCACTTGAGACTCGTGTTTCAAATTTTCAGGAATAAAAAATTGGATACCATTTTCTTCAAGTTGAGCCACAAAGCCTTCAATTTCTCTATCGATTAATAGGATTAACCCTGTTGATGTGCCTTCTTTCCCTAACCAGATAATCGCATTCTCAATCTGTAGGGCTGCCCAGGTTCCTCCATTTTTGTTATCCATACGTCCCAATAATCGGAATTTAAAATTTTGTGTGTAGAATGAGATGGCGCGCTCTAAATCCTCGGCATAGAGATGAAAATTTGCCTGAATTCTTGGCACTTCTGACTCCTACTGTTGTTTTTCTTGTTTTCGCGTGAATCGCTTCAAGTCGTTCTCAAATTGCTCAAAGCGACGTAGCAAGCTATTTAAAATTTTGATAAGCATCATAAGCGGCACACCCAGAACTATGAGTAGCCCTAACATTAAAACTATAAAAAAGCTGATACTTATATTGTCCATATTCTAAAATTCGACATTTGGTTGAATGAGCCAAATTAGCTGACTCGTAGGATCTGGATCGAACCGTTTTAAGTTATGGTTATAAAATCTAACCCGTTCCCATCGAACACCAGCAGCTAAAATAAAAAATACTTTTCTTTTCCATAATGTTATAGGAAATTTTTGTCCATAAGTAACTAATTGAGATGCCGCAGAATGTTTATCGTCATTAAGCGGTATTGGAAACTGAGCCTGGTATTTAAATATACCATTTTTAAATATCGACCACCCCGACCTTTGCCAGTCTGTATGGCTTCTTTCAATCGATAAAGTGAACGTATCACCCAGAAAGTCGTTCTGATGCGTCTTTGCCCCAATCCGGAAATTCCAGTAAATTCTCCTTCGCTGTGGTTCCTTTAAATTACCGATCAACATTAATTCAATCTGATACCATTGATCATGCAAATAAATATTATTATAAATTTGGTGTTTTCCAGTTGAAATCAAAAATCCCGCCAAAGCCGATCCTGATTGCTTCATTTTTTTTCCTGAACTATCGGAGTAAACCAGAAATAAAATATTCCCAAGGAAAAGTGAAAAAGCATAAGGTTCTTCGAATCCATAGCCTATTGAACGAAGAAGATTAAGTTCATCGTAAAGTTCGAAACGATTAAATAGATTAAAGTGATCGGTTTCAAGGTAACTGCTTAAAGCAGATAATGGATAACCAGTGGCTTGAAATAAAAGATATCTGGGGAAAATCAATTGCCTTCCTAGTCCAGTATAAATTTCGACTTCTTCACCTTGTTGTAAAGCAACTGGCTTTTCCAATCGCTTCACATTTAGATAAAAAGATGTAAACGGCTTATAAATGTCAAAAGTTAATTGGCACCCGAAATGAAAACCTATTAGCTTTGAATGAAAGGCCATGCTTTGACAAAATCCTTGACAAGTAAAGAGAAAGAACAGAAATATAAAGATGAGTAAGTGGCAAATCGCTTTTTTATCTATCATGAAATTGAATCGTTATTGCGTAAGATATTCTATTGCCATGATTTTGGAATCCACCACCAATCTAGATTATAATCAAATCTTAATGGAGAAGGATGGGGTTTCATACCCTGCACACGTTTACTGGTGGTCATAAAACTATCTCAATTGATAATGAAAAGAGCAGAGATAAAATTTCATACCGCCGCATCATTGCATTCTTCCACATTTATGAATTTTTCCATCTTTCATAACATAAATACATGACGTCATAAATATATTTAAATAAAATAACTTTGTCAAGGAAAAATAATCTTGGGACTTTTGTTATCGAGTGAATTATTAATAAAATCTAGATTAAAAAAACTTGCTATTCAAAACCAAAGTTGTTATATTCTTAAATATTAAAATTAATACAACTTCTTTTTAATGAAAATATTATATTCAATTTTAAATTTTATACTATTAATATCATAGGCTTATTGCTTTTAAATATGCTAATAAAAAAACATTTTTAAATCTTATGTTTACCTTCTAATAAAAACCAATTCTGCACAGATTTTACCTTTGTGATCTTTATCATAATATTATTAGTAAGAATGCATTTATTTAAATGTCATACAGTTCTTATCACATCTCAATATTTTTTCATAGAAAAGTGTAGTCCTATGAACCAACAGAATTCCTAATTTCTCTTAATTAAGGAGAAAAAAAATGCAGCACGAACAGACCCCTTTAGTTTATCTCAGTGAAGAACAAGACCCGATCATTAAATTGGCGTTTGATCAATTGAGATCAGAATTTAGAGTTTTTAACATCAATGAATTAAATTTTTTAAAACACATTTCACATGAATATTCGCACTTCATCGTGTTAGTCGATGAATTTAATCTCAAGAAATTGAACCATAAATTTGTAACAGGTTTAAAAAGTAGCAACTTATATCGATTTTATATTATTGCATTGGGCGAGAATGCATTTAAGTTATTGGATTACCAGAATTCTTATCCCCAATGGAATGTCCTCCGTCAGCCATTGAACTTAGATCAAGTTAAACTTGCACTTAAAAATGCTCGAAAATATCTTCTCAATAAACTCGAAGTTGATCAGCTTAAACAGACACTCCAATTGCAAAATCAGGAACTACGTGAACTTAATGATATTGGAATAGCTCTATCCGCCGAACGCAATCCTGATACCTTATTGGAAATGATATTAAGAAAAAGTCGGGAAATTACCCATGCCGATGCAGGAAGTTTATATCTGGTGGAAAATATCAACGATGTTGCTGAAGATGAAAATAATTATTTCGCGAACAAACAATTACGCTTCAAGCTGGCGCACAACGATTCGGTTAACATTACCTTTAAAGAATCTGTTATGCCTATTGAGAAAAAAAGTATAGCCGGTTATGTAGCGTTAGAGGGTGAGTTTTTAAATATTCCAGATGTATATGATCTATCTGCTAATTCCAACTTTGGTCATAATCGCAGTTTTGATCAATCAACTGGCTATCGCACGAAATCGATGTTAGTCATTCCGATGAAAACCCATAAGGATGAGATTATTGGAGTCTTACAATTAATTAATCGAAAGAAAAGTTGGGACGCTCGACTGACATCTTCTGAAATCATCGAAGAAGAGGTTATACCTTTCGATAATAAATGCGTTGATCTGGCATGCTCATTAGCCAGTCAGGCTGCCGTTTCGATCGAAAACACTCGTCTTTATGGAGAGATTCAAAGGTTATTTGAAGGTTTTATCCGTGCTTCAGTCCATGCGATTGAACAGAGAGATCCAACAACCTTTGGTCACTCTGAACGAGTTGCCACCTTAACTGTTGCCTTAGCAGAAAAAGTTGGCAGAATTGATCATGGCAAATTTAAGAATATTCAATTTACCCATGAAGAAATCCAGCAACTTAACTATGCCGCCTTGCTCCATGATTTCGGTAAAATTGGTGTTCGGGAAGATGTATTAGTAAAAGCAAAAAAATTGTTCCCTCATGAATTGGATGCAGTTAAAAACAGATTTAAAATTATTAAACAGGCAACTGAATTAAAGTTTTCCAAAGAAAAAATAGCCTGCCTGTTAAAAGAGGAGAGAGAAAGAGCACTTTCACTCATTTTAACCTGGGATGAAGAAACGAAAAATCGAATAAGAGAACTGGATCGTTATTTTCAGATTATATGTGAGGTGAATGAGCCCACTGTGATAAAAAAATCCGGTTTTGAGATGCTTAAACAAATGGCAGGATTAATATTTAGAGACAACGGAAATAGACAAAGATTATTAACCTCCAGAGAAATTGAAGTGTTATCAATTCCAAAGGGGAGTTTGAGTAACGAGGAACGAAAAGAAATTGAATCCCATGTCACTCATACGTTCAATTTCTTGAGCAGAATCCCCTGGACATCCGAGCTTAAAAAGGTCCCTAACATCGCTTATGCCCATCATGAAAAATTAGATGGTAGCGGTTACCCCCATGGTCTTACTGACGATAAAATACCTATCGAAGCCAAAATGATGACCATTGCCGATATCTATGATGCTTTGACAGCCTGGGATCGTCCGTATAAACGTGCAGTTCCTGTAGAAAATGCTTTACAAATTCTGCAATGGGAAGTTGATGATGGAAAAATTGATCCTGATTTATTTCAGATTTTTCTAGAGGCAAAACTTTATGATTTGGTGAAAAAGCGTGAAAATATTTAATTCATATACTGTATTCTGCAGGTTGAAAGAACATTTTATAATAATGATATTCCTAAAATAAACAATAGCTCATTTTGATAGAGTCTTAGCCCTGGCACTCAAATTTTGAGATAGCGAAAAAATTGCCAGGGTTTTTTATTTCCTTGCTATCTGAATTAATGATAGATCATTCTGTCAAAACTATTGACACGTCTGACAGAATGACTTTGTTGATTCATAAAATTAAATTTTGGTTTAATTTTTTATTGTCCTGAAAATAATCGTAACTCCTGCAAAAATATACAATAATAAATTCTTCAAAAAATTGGCATAGAATTTGTTGAGATGATAAGCAAAACTAATAATCTAAATCAAGACAATAATATTTATAATATTTTTTGAAGGAGGAATTAATTATGCCAGTCATACGTTGGAGACCATTAGATGATTTTCAAAACTTAAGAAAAGAAATGGACAGAAGATTTAATCGATTTTACCGTTCTATGGCAGAGGATAGTGAAGGAGTTTGTGAGTGCTATCCAATGGTGGATATTGAGGAAACAAAAGATGATTTTATTATCTATGCCGAGCTTCCTGGCGTTTCAAAAGACGATGTAAAAATCAATCTTGCTGATGATACTTTGACGATCTCAGGCGAGATCAAAGAGCCTGAGAAGAAGGAAGATCGCAAATTTCATCGCATTGAAAGAAGTTACGGCAAATTCCAGAGAAGCTTCTACTTACCCATGCAGCTTCAAAATGATAAAGTGAAGGCTTCTTTTAAGGATGGTATATTGACAATTACAATGCCCAAAAAGGAAGAAGTAAAGCCGAAAGAGATTTCAATTTCGGTATCTTAAAGAAATTCCAAGTGCCAAATAACAGATACCAAATAATTTTCAATTATCCACTAAGCAAATTCCAAACAAGGCTTATGTGTATATCCTTTTAGGTTGTACCGATTTAAAATCTATTTTGGAAGTTGAAATTTGGAGATTATTTGTAATTGTTGATTGTGATTTGGATTTTTGAAAGGAATAATTAACTTGTTTGATCATAATCGTATAAACAAGAGAAAGTAAATTTAATAAATGAAGGAGGTGTTTTAATATGGCTATCATTCGTTGGAGACCGTTAGGGGAAATTGATAGTTTCAGACGAGAGATGGATCGCATGTTTGACAACTTCTTTGGAAGAGAAACTGAAGTTAGTGAATCTTCTTTAACATGGTATCCTTCTGTTGATATTAAAGAGACAAAAGACGATTTTGTTCTGACGGCTGAAGTACCAGGAATGTCCAAAGATGATATTAAGATCAATATTTCCGAAAATACGTTGACAATCAAAGGTGAAAAGAAAGAAGAGAAGAAGGAAGAAGATCACAACTTTCATCGAGTGGAACGACGCTATGGGGCCTTCCAGAGAAGCTTTACGCTTCCGAACCAGATTCAGGGCAATAAGGTAAAGGCTTCTTACAAGGATGGTATTCTGACCATTGCAATGCCGAAGAAAGAAGAGGTCAAACCAAAAGAGATTCCGATTACGGTTTCATAACAAATAGTCCAAACATGGTCTCCACCTCAAAGGTGGAGACCATGCTTTTTTGATAGAAGGGTATTCTGTTCTTAGGAATAATATTATTACTAGGGACGAAATACCCTTTTTTTATTTTGAGAAAAGATTCTGCTTGACTTTTTTATTATGGAGTTTTAAATTAATTAATAACAAATCTAAAATACAACGCAAAAAGACCTTCGAGGTCTTAAAAGTCTTGAAGGTCTAAAAGATAGAAGTTTTGAAGCGAATCCATGAAAGATTACTACAAAATCTTAGGCTTATTACCCGATTGTACACAAGAGGATATTAAAAAAGCCTATCGAAAATTAGCGCGAAGCTATCATCCTGATACATGTGGAAGCGAGGACAGTTCAGATTTTCGTACCATTCAGGAGGCTTATGAGACAATTGGAAACATCGAAAAAAGAAAGGCTTATGATCAAAAGTTAAAACAAGAAAAAGTCCAGAAATTTCAAAAGGTTCCTACTTATTCGATTCGATTTGACGATAGTGATTTTTATACGACAATCTCCTTCGAAGACTGGTTTGTTAGGATTTTATACAATATTTTCCGAATGGATTTCCATTCACCAATTTTTAACGATTTCAATCATCATTTAGAGTTAATCCTGACTCAAGAAGAAGCTGAACAAGGCGGTATATATCCAATCAAGGTACCAGTACGTCAAACGTGTACGGTCTGTCGAGGAAAAGGAAGCAATCTTTTCTTTTTCTGCGATTATTGCCAGGGACACGGTTACTTTCTTAAGGAAGTAACCATCAATTTAGAGGTTCCTCCAGCTATCAAAAACTACAGCAAATTTAGCATCCCGATTGAAAAATATGGTATTTTAAATATTATGGTAATAATCCACTAATATCAAAATAAAGTCGGAATTAAATGATCTTTAATTCAAATATTAATATTCTATACTATCTCCGCAAACAATAACGTTATATATTTAGGCGAGTAATATACACTCGCTTTTTTATTTTTAGTGAATGAATTAAACGGAGGGTTTATGGATTTTAATTTGACCGAAGAACAGATGATGTTGAGAGATTCGATTCGAGACTTTGCGAAAGAACGTTTAGCCCCTTTGGCAGAAGAAGCAGATCAACAGGGATTTACTCATTCTGAAATCTTAAAAGAATTAGGCGAATTAGGATATTGTGGTATTTGTACAGCAGCAGAATATGGTGGCGCTGGTTTTGACACGATTTGTTATGCATTAGCGATTGAAGAAGTCTCAAAGGTCGATGCATCTATTGGCATCACGTTGTCTGTAACGAATTCTCCAGCGCAATTGCCCATTTTAGACTTTGGATCAGAAGAGCTGAAACAAAAATATTTGTCTCAACTGACGAGTGGGACAAGTATCGGTGCTTTTTGTCTGTCTGAAGCAAATGCAGGATCGGATGCGGCAAGTATTAAATTAAATGCAGAATTAGATGGAAATAATTATTTGTTAAACGGCTTGAAACAATTTGTTACTAATGGGAGTATTGCTGATATTTTTATCGTTTTTGGCGTGACCGACAAATCTGCTGGAGCAAAAGGGATTTCCGCTTTTGTGGTTGAAAAATCTTTTTCGGGCATAACAGTCGGAAAAATCGAGAACAAGATGGGAATCAAAGCTTCCTCGACGACCGAAATCATCTTTGAAAATTGTAAGGTGCCAAAAGAAAATCTTATTGGCGAACCAGGACAGGGATATAAAATTGCTTTGGCTACATTAGATCATAGTCGAATCGGTGTTGCCGCCCAGGCATTGGGTATTGCCGAAGGCGCCTTTGAACAGGCGCTGGAATATTCAAAACAGCGAGTTCAATTTGGCAAACCAATCTGTCAGTTTCAAGCCATTCAATTCATGCTATCCGATATGGCAACCGATATTGAAGCCGCACGATTTTTGATTTACAATGCTGCCTGGTATTACGATCAAAAAAAACGTGTATCAAAAGAGGTAGCGATGGCGAAATTATTTGCGTCAGAGATGTCATTTCGAGTCGTACATAAAGCATTACAAATCCACGGCGGATATGGCTACATGAAAGAATATCCAGTTGAACGAATGTATCGAGACCAACGAGTGACGGAAATTTATGAAGGCACTTCGGAAGTGCAGCGGATGGTGATTGCGAATCAATTGTTGAAGTAAAAACGTGAAATGGCAAATGTGAAACGTGAGACGTAAGTAATAAATTATTGACATCTCACGTCTGCTGTCTGCCGTTTCACGTCTCACGATAGAGGAGAAAATCATGGAATTTACCGAGAAACAGTTAGCATTTCAAAAGAAAGTCAGAGAATTTTGTTTGGAAGAAATTGCCCCACATTCAGATCGAATTGATACACAAGGTGTTTTCCCTGCAGAAATCATGAAAAAAGTGGCAGATTTTGGCTTATTTGGATGTGTGATACCAAAGGAGTATGGCGGACTGGGATTAGATACTGTTTCGTATATCATTGCTGTCGAAGAAACCTCTCGGGTTTGCGGCTCCACGGGAATTACCATTGCTGCGCATAATTCATTGGGAGCTATGCCATTTATCTTATTTGGAAACAAAGAACAAAAGGAAAAATATCTCCCTATTCTGGCTAAAGGTTATGAATTGGGCGCATTCGGACTTACCGAGCCAGGCGCAGGTTCCGATGCAGGATCGACCAAAACCACTGCAGTGCGTGATGGCGAAGACTGGGTCATTAACGGTAGCAAGTGTTTTATTACCAGCGCATCCCGTGCCAGTGTAACGATTATTACCGCAAAAACCGAGCAGGATGAAGCCCACCGCCGTATTTCTTCATTCATTGTTGAAAAGGACTCGCCCGGTTTCATCATCCCTAAAAAAGAAAATAAAATGGGACTTAGAGGGTCAGATACCAATGAACTGGTTTTTGAAAATATGCGTTTATCTGGCGACAAGCTGTTAGGGAATGAGGGAGAAGGCTACAAACAATTTCTTACGATTCTCGATGGTGGTAGAATTTCAATTGGCGCGATGGCGCTTGGTTTGGCTCAGGGCGCTTATGATTATGCTTTCAAATGGGCAAAAGAAAAACAACTGGACGGAAAGCCGCTTTCTGCCTATCAATCCATCCAATGGAAAATTGCCGATATGTACACACAAATCCAATGCGCTCGTCATTTGATCTATTATGCGGCTCGTTTAGAAGACGCCTATAAAGATTTTATCATAGAGTCTGCCATGTCAAAATTATATGCCTCTGAAATTGCTACGAAAGTGGCACATCAGGCGATGCAGATTGTGGGTGAGCCGGGTTATACCAAAAATACTCCTCTGGAAAGGATTTATCGGGATGTTCGATTGTGTGAGATTGGAGAGGGAACTTCAGAGATTCAGCGTTTGGTGATTGCGAGGGAGTTGTTTAAGAGATAATTTATAAAATGTTGCTTGACTTTTTAAATATTTTTAGTTAGATTGATAGTGGGATATCCCACAAAAAATGCTTAAACCTGAAATAGGTTGCTTTTTTATTCCATATTTTTTTTGAGTCTTTTCTAAATTGATTGTAGGAGTGTTAAAAATGAAAACCATTGTGAAAAGCTATGATGCCAAATTGGACAACAAAAAGCGATTGACGATAAGAGGGACGAAGTATGATTTTTACCATATTCAGGAATTCAATGATGGTACACTGGTTTTAAAACCACGAGTTCTTGTCGATCCAGATGATTTATCAGAAAATACACTTCGTATGATGGACAGATCGATTGAGAATTTGAGAAAAGGAAATGTGTCAAAACCAATTGATGTCCAAAAATATTTAAAAATAGTGGAAGAATTGGATGAAGTTTGAGATATTAATGGGAATTCCCGAGATGAAAGCATATTGGGAAGACCTCTGTGAACGTGCGGATACTGATAAACTTGGCAACGATAAAAAAATATTTAAAAAGCTTATAAAGGTCTTAAATCTTCTTGGTAACAATCCCAGGCACAAGAGTTTGGCAACGCATGAGATTAAACCGCTTTCGGATCGATATGGAATAAAGGTGTGGCAATCATATTTAGAAAGTAAAACACCTGCGGCAGGAAGAATATTTTGGGTATATGGCCCAGGTAAGAATCAAATAACTATTATTGGAATCGAGCCGCATCCTGAAGATAAAAAGAGAGGCGGATATAGTAGAATCAAACTTTCGGATTTACCTGATTGATTATTATTTTCCTGAAAAAGAATTTATCGTGATGTTGGATTGTGTGAGATTGGGGAGGGGACCTCGGAGATACGAAGGTTAGTGATTGCGAGGGGGTTGTTTAGAAGATAGCTCTAAAAAAGTTTTACATATTAAGTAATAGTACTTATCAATGCTTTTGTATGAATAGATACTAAAGGATCTTGGAATGAAAACAACAGCTCTTATAATTGAATTCCTTGTTGGAGGAATGCTTTTCTTATTTTCTATCATTTTTCTTTCTTATTGTCTCGGCCCTCAAAATATCGATAATCTCTATACTTTTAAATGTTATTGCTGTCTCCAACAGATTAGACCGTTATTATCGAGCAGTCGAACGAGCTTATGAGGCTTTAGTCTTCGATCAATATGGAGCATTGGCTAATGGAAATAATGCTGATAATAATGATTAAATCCAATTTTGTTTAAAAAAAATTGAAAGTGTTATCCTTTTATGAAAAGTTATTCCGATTATAATACTTTTATAACTGAAATTATGCAGCCTTTAAAAAATGATAAAACATGTTTGAGGGGTGAAGTCTTTAGATATTTATTTCTATTATCCTTCGATGACTTAAGGGCGGCTGAATTGGGCAATCCATTAATACATCATTTAATTGTATTAAAACACGTGATAACAATTGCTCAAGAAGAAGATCTCAATCTTTTGCAAGCAGGAGCAATTGCAATTCTACATGATATCGCTCCAGTTGAAAAAATCCGAAAAGCAGATCTAATAAGTGAGAATTCTAAAAAAGATAAAAAGTCATTCGAAGAAAAAAGAAAGCAAAATAGAATTTCACACATGAGAGAAGGAAGTGTTTTAGCAAAGAGAAAAGTAATTTTGTTAAATGAATATTTAGGAGGAAATTTATATACGAATAAAGATATTGAAATCATCTGCAACGTTATTGGTATTCATGATAATCCTTCTATTGGTATCCCGATTCCAAAAGATAATCGTATTGCAGTTGCATTTCGTGAAGCAGATCGACTCTGGATGTTAAGCGATGAGGGATTCGAGTGTGATCTTCAAAGAGACATGAAAAATATCTCCAAAATATCAGATAATGAAGAATTAGCTTCAAAAAGATTAAAACACATAATAAGGAGATTTCAGGAAGAACGAGAATTATATCATTCAAACAATGATGAATCGTTTCAAAATGATAAATTATTTTTTCGAACAAAATCTGGATATCAAATTTATTTAAAATACCTTCACGAGCGAAGAAAGCAATATAGCGTGGGAGAATTATATGGCGGAGAAAGCTTTTGAATAATATATTCCAGAATCATTACTTCGCTTTGGTTATAGTCCAGATGAAATACAGTGCCGTATTTAAGAATGGATATTTCTCTCATTATTCATGGATAAAAGTTGGGAAGAGAACAAGAAGAGCCTTGTTAAAGAGATTTCCTTATTTTATCTTGTATATTTTTGAAGAAGAAACAGTACCTATTACCTGGATCGCAAATCAACATCGTGATCTAGAGTATTATATTAATAGAATTGTTTAAAATAGCAATAAAAAATGATCCAATCCATATCTCTCGGCAACTGCAAATTATTCTTTCTTCACAACGGCGCCTTCTCCATCGACTGCGGTGCTCTATTCGGCATCGTGCCCAAAATGATCTGGGAGAAGCTAGTTCAAGCAGATGAATTGAACCGCTGTGAAATCACCATCAATCCGTTGTTGGTCAAAACGCCTGAACATAATGTCTTAATCGATCCTGGATTAGGTGACAAATATTCTGATAAACTTCGCTATATTTATAACATCAGGAGAGATAAAACATTAATTACTTATTTGAAAGAAATCCCGCTTACACCAGTAGATATTGATGTTGTCATTGCCACACACATGCATTTTGATCATATTGGAGCGATGACTAAAATTGATGACAGTGGGGAAATTATTCCAACATTCCCTAATGCAAAACATTATTTTCAAAAAGGCGAATGGGAAGATGCCCGCCATCCCGATGAGCGGACGAAAGCCACTTATTTCGCTGAGAATTTCATGCCGCTTCAAGAGAATGGATTGGTCGAGTTAATTGATGGAGATTTTCAAATCCTGCCCCAAATTCGAGTCGAAAAAACAGGGGGACATACCAAACATCATCAGATGGTCATTATCGAATCGGATGGACAGACCGCCGTTTTTCCCGGTGATATTTTACCATCGAGTCATCATCTGCCGATTCCATACATTATGGCATTAGATCTGTATCCCGTCGAAGTGATGGAGGCGAAGCGGAAATTGTATGAACGAGCCATTGAAGGGAACTGGTTAATTTGTATTGATCATGGGGAAGAGGTTCGAGCGGGATATATCCGGTTTGATGGGAAAAAATATAATTTTGAACCAATGTAATCTAACACCGTATGGTTTACAGCTTTGGGATATTCGATTACTTTTTATAAATTGATTTTTTTTCTTTGATAAATTTCATTTAAGTGTTATATTTAACAAACCAGAGATAATATCAATTTAATGAGGCTAATAAACAATGAGCACACCATCTACAACAATTTTTGGAATGGCTGAAAAGATTTTCAGACCTCTCATTAGAGAAAATATTTTTAAAGATTATGAAGAGCTATTAAAACATTTGATGCTTAATTATATTAATCAACAAATCAAAACTTATCAAAAACAGGTTCATAACTTTGAGAAGAAGCATAAACTATCTTTTGAAGATTTCACCAGTTCTTTAAAAGGAAAAGCTTCATGGAAGGATGAAGACGAGTGGATGGACTGGGAAGATGCCGTTATGTTTTTGAAAAAGTGGGAAAGAATCAAAGACGAGGTGCTTCATGCCTCTAATGAAGTGAAAAAATACTGTGATATTAATGTGAATAAATGAGACTATAAAATGGAGGAATATTTATGACTTTTGATGAAAGATTAACAAATGTCTCAATCATCGGTGCAGCAGGGAAAATGGGTAGTGGAATTGCGTTACTACTGGCGCAGGAGATGGCGTACCTGAAATTGAAGCCAGAAAATAAGGGCAAAAAATTCCGACTAAACTGTATTGACATGAACGACGATGCGCTGGATGGATTGCTGCAATATATTCGATCCCAGTCGCTCAGAACTGCTGAAAAATCAACGGTGCAGCTTCGGGATTTATATGCAGATCGAACAGATTTAGTTGAAAATTCTGAGATTATCCAGCAGTTTATCCAGGATGTGTTCTCCATCCTCCGAGTGGGAACCGATTTAAATATGGCGGCAAAATCTCATCTGGTTTTTGAAGCAATCGTTGAGAATATTGACATAAAAATTCCACTTTTTAAGGAGCTTAAGGAAATATCTTCAAGTGATACTTTTTTCTTTACCAATACATCCTCAATTCCAATCCACTTATTAAACGATGGCGCAAAACTTGATGGCAGGATCATTGGATTTCATTTTTACAATCCGCCGCCCGTGCAACGACTTGCGGAATTAATCCCTGCGAAAGAGACAAAACAGGAATTAATCGATCTGTCTTATGAAATCGCAAAACGGTTGAAAAAGACCATCTTTTTATCGGCCGATGTTGCTGGATTTATCGGCAACGGACATTTCCTCCGTGATGGTCTCCATGCCATTTCAGAGGTGGAGCATTTACAAAAAGATTTTAAACAGTATGAGGCACTCTACATCGTTAACAAAGTGAGCCAGGATTTGTTGCTTCGACCCATGGGAATCTTTCAATTAATTGATTACGTTGGAGTTGATGTATTTTACTTTATATCAAAGATTATGAACAAATACATTCCAGGTGAAAAGTTGGATCACGAGCTACTGGATACCTTATACGAAAAGAAAATTTTAGGCGGACAACGGGCAGATGGAAGTCAGAAAGATGGCATTTTAAAATACGATAAAAACCGACCTGTAGGGGTTTATGATTTGAAAGCAGGAAAATATCAAGATTTTGACGAAGCAGGCTGGACAGGAGGGATTGATCAGAAAATTGGTGCTTATCCCGAAGGCTGGACACCCTGGAAAGGATTGCTGCGAGATGCGAACCAGCAGGAAAAAATCAGCCAATTTTTTACTTTTCTAAAATCGATGAATACATTAGGTGCCGAATTGGCGTTAAAATATTTAAAACGATCAAAAGAGATCGGACAACATTTGGTTGATTCAGGAATTGCACAAAAGCCAGAAGATGTGAATGGTGTTTTGACTAATGGATTTTATCATCTGTATGGACCAATAAATGATTATATATAGCTGTACTGCGAAATCAATAATGGGCCCAGTCTAGAAAGGTGATGTACCGATTCCATCGCTTTTATAACCTATTG
>JABAOC010001931.1_pt2 | contig 29291 bp, 37 predicted proteins | sample 7062161 | NCBI WGS metagenome assembly JABAOC01 (sample SAMN14538625, study PRJNA623070) | marine sediment metagenome | biome: marine biome [ENVO:00000428]; feature: marine pelagic biome [ENVO:01000023]; material: deep marine sediment [ENVO:00002113] | place: India: Gulf of Khambhat ... | reverse complement strand
TCTGCTACGGGCCCGTCAAAGAGTGTGGATGATAATTATTTAAATTAAGGTTATTTCTTCTTTTTCATTATAGCTTCTTTCATCATCTTTTTCGGTGGATAAGTATATTGTTTACCTTCATAAAAATAGATTCTGCATCCACATCTGCATTCTTGTTTCACAAATTCAGTTGTTTCTTTTGTAGATTCTGTGAGTTCTTCACAAGGTAAACATTGTCCTTTGCTAACCTCTTCTTGTATATCTTTCCCATCTATCCTGACAGTGGGTGAACCAACAAAATTATGTTTTTTTGCCTTTTCATCTGAATCAATCAGAATCTCTTCTATATCAGCTTTTATTCTAAGTTCTTTCAAACTTTCTCTAATTAATTCTTTAGTCTTTAAACACCAAGGACAATCTAGAATGTACAAAAGTTCGATTTTCATGATACTAAATTCATTTATTCAAGAACAAAAATCTATCGATTCAAGTTACTTTTTTCCTTTCCTTTTTTTCTTATGTTTTTTCCTTCGTGCTACTCCCATTATTAAATTTTCTCTTCTCAGAATAAAAATCTATCTAACCCTGGTTGATTTATCCTCGGTGGGTCATTTGAAGAATGGCATACTTTACCATATTCTTATTTTCGTAAATAAACTTTCTCTTAACCATTAAAAACACCTTTTTGTTGAATGGAATAACAAGATACATATAATGCTATAAAAAAAGAAAGAAGAAGAGAGCTTAACAATCTCTTGCTTTCAGCGTCTTTCTTCCATTTGCCTTTGCTCTGTCTGCAGCTCTTCTAACCATAGCGGCTACGTCTGTATCTAGTCGTTTCAAAAAATCTTCACCGACATTGCATTTACCTTTCATCATTTCTCTTATTGCGCTCTTTACAATTACAGCCATTTATTTTCACCTCCTTGTATCATTTTTTAGATGTTTTCCATTGAAGTAATCCATAAGTTTAATTCTTCTTTGGAAATAAAAATCTATCGAATCTTTTAAAATTTAATCGTTATTTTTCCAGGGAATCCTTGTTCTTTCAATCTTTCTAGAATTCTCTTTTCCTTTTCTATAACAACTTCTCTCTCAGTTTTCTTCATTAAATTCACCCCTCAAATTATAACAGAAAACGATAATCTACTATTCAATAGTTAAAAATTACGGTTATCCGTATAAATTATTTGGTATTATGGAGTTAAATAGTGCTTAATTCAATCTCAGAAAAAAATTTTTCTGATTCTGGCTTATTTTGAAGGTTTTTTAAGTGCACCCATACTCTTTACTTTTTTGAACACAAAATTCATAGCATATTCTGCATCTTCAATCTTCCTTATACCAGTACAGATAACTTTGCCTGAACCAAACAATAATAATGTAGCATTAGGGTTTTTTATCCTAAAAACCAGGCCAGGGAATCGATCTGGGCTGTACTCAGAATTTTCCGATCCAAACGCGATTTTATCCAAATTTAATTTTGCTGGAATTTGCGCTGAAGCAACTATGTTCTCTATTTCTATCTTGTATTTTTTTGGAACATCTAACTTTAGCGACCTTATCATCTTTGCAACTTTTGCCACGGCCTTCCTGACATCTACGATACTCCTTGCACCTGTACACACAACCTTCCCCGACGAAAAGATGAGCATAGCCGCTTTAGGGTCCTTTGCACGGTAAACCAGGCCAGGGAATTGCTGTGGTTCGTATTCAGTTCCCTCCAGACGTCTCACCATTTCTTCCAAAGGTAATCTAACATTAAAAGAGGCTGAAGCAACTATGTTCTCTATCTTAATATTAAAATTTGTCATTTTTTTCTCGCTCAGGTTTCTTGTAGGATAATATTTTGAATTTTGAGTTATTATACCGTTTTTCAAGAAGATAAATCTATTTTATTTGTAAAACCAATAAATTATCGACAGGCCCTACCATACATTTCATATAGGTCTGCTATGGGCCCGTCAAAGAGTTTGGATAATGATTATTTAAATTAAGGATTAATTAAGAAAACATATATGATTCTTTCATTTCTTATGAGATTTAGAGCATTTTTTACACAAGCCACCATTATGATGACCTTGAACAGGAGAAATAGGTTCCAAACATTTCTTACAAAGGGAAGTAATCATTGTTTTAACTATATGAACCACTTCTTTTCATTGAATTCTTCTAGGGATTTTATTTTCCTAGCTTCTTCTAAACAGTTACAAGTAGGTATGTTATGGACATCCATTCCTTTGTAACAACCGCAGTGTTCTGGTTTTGTCATCTGACCGCAATAAGCACAACGGATTAATATGTTAGACATAAAATTACCCGGATAATAGTAAAATTTCTTTTTCCAACATATTGTCACATTCTGCACATATCATCTTCCAAACCCAGTTATCAGTTTTTTGCTCTGTAGAATACGTTGTTTTTCTACTACCACAGTTTCTACATTTACCATTTTCGTCTTTTCCATTCAATTCTTTAGTCATATTAAACACCTCTTATGAGGAGCTAAACAGGTTAAAAGATTTCTTTAAGAGAAGTAAGAACGAATGCTTAAAATTCAAATTTCTTAATTTCCTCTGAAAATCTAATATTTTTTAACTCTTCTTATAAATACATGGTATGTTGAATTTATAAACTCATACGGGGTGAATCCAATCAGAAATCTATCCGAACCTTCTTCTGAAAGATCTTCTGGTTTTGAAATTTCTGTTTCTTCTATTTTGATATCTGTTGAACGGTAAGAGTCTGAAACCTGAAACTTCCATCTTTTTTACATCATAGGAAAAATCTGTTATTATCCTTCTGAATGAATTATGGTCATCTTTAATCAAAAGTGATATAGCTTTTCCTGATTCTCCAGCTCTGGCCGTCCTTCCTATCCTATTAGTATACTCTTCTGCGTTCTTTGGTATATTGTAGTTGAAGATGTGAGTCACATTTTTTATGTCCAATCCTCTAGCAGCTACATCTGTCGCAACTAGAAATTTGGTAATTCCTTTATGAAAATTTTCCATAACGCTTTCTCTTCTTTGTTGTGATAAACCACCGTGTAAAGCTGTAGCATCTATATTATTATCTTGTAGATTTCTAGCGACGAGGTCTGTATCTCTTCGAGTATTGCAGAAAATGATTGCTAGGTTGGGTTTCTCTTTTTTGATCAAATGGACCAACAATGAGAACTTTCTTTTATAATCAATATCACAGTAATATTGTTTTAAAATATTTTCTGACACTTTGGCTTTTGTTTTAATTTTCTTTGCGTTTCTTGTAAATCTTTCCCTGATTCTCATTAAACTTTCTGGCATTGTCGCACTGAATAGTAATGTCTGTCTGTTTTTCGGTATATTTCTTTCAATCTTTCCTATGTCATCGATGAAACCCATGTCTATCATCCTGTCTGCTTCATCTAGAACAAATATCTTCAGGTTCCTTAAATCCATATTCCCTCTTTGCATATGATCTAGAATTCTTCCTGGTGTTCCGACAACAATCTCAGCTCGTCTAAGACCGTTGATCTGGGGACCGAAAGAAACTCCTCCGTATACTGTCTGTATGTAAAGCTCTTTAAAGCGTGAAAAGTTCTTTATATCATCAGCTATCTGTAATGCCAACTCCCTTGTTGGAGCTAGGACTAACGCTTGGATCCTATTACCTTTGACAACTTTCTCTACCAATGGTATACCGAAAGCTGCTGTCTTACCTGAACCTGTTTCAGATTGACCGATAACGTCATAACCCTGTTTAATTATAGGTATAGTTTCAGACTGAATTTTTGTCGGTTGTTCAAAACCGATATCATTCAATGAACCCAATATACTCTCTTCAATATTCATATTTTCGAATTTCATTATATCATCTCTTTATTTTTTAAAAGTCACAAAAGCAACAGAATTAGTATAATCAACTAACGCTATTTGTCACAACTTTGTACTTCCGATTTAATCTATATGGAATAGATAAGTATTTAAGCTTGTTAAAAAAGCGAAAATCTATCTGATTTGGGTTATTTCTTTTTTACCTTCTTTTTTATCTTCTTACCGAAAAATTCGTTGGCCGGGCAACATATCCGTCCCTGGTTACAGTGCGGACATGCTAGTTTACCGTATATGATCGGGTTACCGAATACCCATGTCAATATGGGTATTGCCATAAGCACTACAACTATCCAACTGAAACTCTGCAGCAGCAGGTAGCCGCCGATCACAATCGGTAGTATCGTAGTCATCATAGTAGGTAGTAGGTTCTTCCAGGTTACCTCTTTCTCGCAGAACCTCTTCGGGTTATCTTTCTTGAAAAGCAACGGGGCAATCATACCCCGGCCCATGGCACACCTCTTGCCGTAATACCAACAGCAAACACATCCTTCCTTATATATACTAATCTCGACAATGAGCACGTATATCAAATAGAGCCATACAAACAAGGCGTTAATCTGATAGAATAGGTATACACCAATTGCATAGTTTATCAGAGCTATTATGTTGAATATGAGCACAGTAGAAATAGGGTATTTTTTAAAGACGGCTGGTTCCTTTTTCATAAGAATCAACCGTATTTACCTCTACTGATTGCAATGATACAGTCACAGTGAGGGCAGATATACATTGCTTCTTGTCTTAAAAACCCAATTCCCTTTTGTTTCATCTTTAGATTGTCAAAACTTACTTCTTTTTTACAATGTGGACATTTTGCCATAATTAAAATATAGAAGAAACAAGAACAAAAATCTATCTGATTTATTTCCACAACCAACCGAACAATCCTTTACTCGTCTTTTCATTCTGTGCTAATTCTTGCAATCTATTCTGTTCCTGTTCCATGTTCTTTATTTGCTCCTGTAACATAGCTTTTATTTCATCGTCGCAATCACATTCTTCCACCAATTGCTTGAGTTGTTGAATTCTCACTCTATTTTGGTTCACCTCTTGTTCCATCTCCTGTGCGGCCTCTTCATCACCACCTAAAAAGAATCTTAGAAGCATGTTTCTGGTCTGTATCCTCTCTTCCGTCCTAATAGTTGCTTGAACAGAATTGTTAAATTCTCTAGCGATTTGGGAAACGTTACGACCGATGCCACTCGTTAGATTTTCCATGGTTAGCAAGACATGAACTGCCAATCTCACTCTATTTTGGTTCTGGTAAACGTTTTGGATTTCTTTTCCTAAAGTCTGCATTTCTTGATTCATTTCTTGTTGTCTCTCTTGTATCATCTGTCTCACTTCTGTAGCATTTCCGACTCTCAATTGCTCTCTTTGCTGAATCGTTAAATTTCCTTCTTCTCCTTGGTTTTGTGTTTCTTGTTCAGTCTGCACCTGTTGACCTTGACCAGTCTGATTTTGTTTAGTTCCTTGTCCCTCTCCTTGAAATCCAAGATTTTCTGTTTCTGTTCCAGGGCTTTGGTTGCAGGGACAAGCAGCAAGAACTGCAGAACTAATCATGATTAAAACCAATAACGGGATTATTATTCTTTTCATGATATCACGGTAGTCATTATATTGAACCGATTCAACTTAAATCTATCTTTCTTTTAGGGTTATGTTTGAATCTGTTAATTTTTATTTCTTTTTCTTCCTGGGTAGAAAATTAATAAACCATACAAACCAAAGGAGCCAAACAGCTTCCAGATAATCTCCAGAAATTAACCCTATTATTCCTTTAATACCGAAAAGTCCAAGAAATCCAAACACCCATTTTTTCTCTTTATTTTTCATAATTAATATTATCCTTCCAAGAACAAAAATCTATCTGATTCTGGGTTATTCAATTAAAATCCAAACACAGTTATTATAAGATTTATACCCTCACTAGCGATTATTAAGCCCATTATCTTTGAAATGATCCTTAAATTCGCTTCTCCAAGTTTCTTTTGTACACTTTCCGCTTGTCTGAAAAGAATCCATATTATTGAGATAGATAAAAATGCTGATACCGCGGTTGTTAAGATGCCAATTTCAGTCGCCAATAAAATCGCCATAGTAATAACACCAGGTCCGGTTATCAATGGTACTGATATGATGGAAACCGCTACACTGTAATCGATAACTTTCTTTTTGTGAATTTTAAATCCCAGTATCATCTCTAATCCAAGAAGAAAGAGAACTGCCCCCCCAGCAATTTTAAAACTGCTAAATGTAATTCCCATTAAATCCAAAACATTCTTCCCCAAAAATATGAATATAAAGGCTAAAACTCCAGCCACCAAAACAGCTTTATTTACTGCCCTTCTTTTTTCTGTATCATTGAATTTTTTTGTTAGTTCGATGAAAACGGGAAGTGACCCAATGGGATCAAATACTATAAAAAACGTTACCAAAGCTTGTAATAAAACTATTAATTGCATAAATAATATTCTTATTCCCAGAAGAAAAACTTATCTGATTTCCATACTAAAGAATCTTAAGGTGATAAATTGTTTAGTTATACGAATTCGAGAGGACAAAAGTACTATTTGCACACTAGAGAGGTAAGGTTAAGGGGTGGTAAAATACAGGTAATATTTTTCTTCTCTAAAGATCCAACTGGATCAATAGGTATGCCAGAAGGTTATGAAGTTATAGAAAGCAAAAGAACTGGTCTTCCATTGTTGAAGAAAGTTTAAAAACAAAAAACAGCTTGTATTTTTTTAATTGTTTTACTGTGTTTACCAGTCCTCTTCTTCTTCCTCGAAGACTATTCTCATTTTAAACCCTCCATAGGTTTAATGTTTATTGTTTTCCTTACAAGTATTTAAACTACATAGTTGGATAGCCTTGATTCATGCCATCCTCTTTATTAATAAACATTTCGTTTTTTTAGATCCTGATTTGAACATCGTTAGTACTTAAACCTGTCTTCATCTAAAAACCAGAGAAATCCTTAAGTATTCCATGTAATATATCATTTTGCTCAACATGCTTGAGGTAGAGAAAATGGACAATATGGAAGACGATTGGGAAGAAGAAGAGGAAGATTGGTCTGCTGAAGAGTATTGATTTATCATGCTCTCCTCAAAGAGTTGAAAATGAACAGGGGTGAGAACTATGCCAAAGAAAAAAAAGAAAACTGAAGTAAGTGAAGAATAAAACAACTAACCTATTTAACTAATCAACACGATTCAAACTTCATTTCGTTTTTTTCGTTTTTTCAACCTTTTTATTGAATATGGTCGACTATCCTTTCATAAAAGCCTTAACCAATCCAATTTTCAAGAACATAAATCTATCTGACTCAAATTGTTTTAACCAACTGTTTCTTCGCAGCTCTTATATCATTCACCATAACGGTTTTTCTCTTCGATATTCTTGCAATCTCAATAGCACCTCTCAAAACATCCATTGCAAATCTTTCTGTCATATTCCTTATCTCCCTCTTACCCCTATCCGATACTTTGAAGTCAGGTCTAATCTTTCTCAACATTCTTTTGAAAGGGGCAATAGCAAGTTCTGCCATTCAAATCACCATCCTTAAATTCCATTACTCACGTTCTGTAAGTCTTAATTCTCAATTCATTAATATCATATATTAAAACTTTCAATTTATAAGTTTTACGGTTTCTAACAAGATAAAAATTAGCGATAAGTTTAAATAATACTAAATCAATAATCTCACAACCAATAAAAAGGTGATTGGAGTGCTAGAGTGGAGAGAAGATTGGGAAGAAGAGGAAGAAGACGTGGATGAAGGGTCAGACGAAGATTGGTCTGCTGAAGACTACTAAAAACAAGCTGTATGCTCATAGTCAAATTTAAAGAGGTGAAAAAGTTGCCTAAGAGGAGAAAGAAAAAGAAATAGGATGGAATTAAAAACCATTGACCTTTAAGACGTTTTTTTGTTTTTACTCATTCTTTCAGCGGTGGTTAATTGACAGCGGTTAATGAATTCCCTCAAATCAAAATCAAATCGAAGGACGTAATCGATTTGAATAGAGTCAAACGGTTAAAAAAAGATCTAAGAAAATTGAGGGGCGATATTCTTGAATACTCTCCTTCTGATTTTAATTCTGGTAAACTCAGTAGATTAAGGTTCAGAATATTCAAATTCTCAAGAAAGGAAAGATGTAATGAATTCTTCACAATAGATTGGAACAGGAAATACGTTTGTCTCAATAGTTGTATGTTGAATAGAAGGTATCATGCAGCTCTATTGCATACTTTACATGGGATTGTCCATTCTTACTGTCATTTGAAAGATGAGATAGGGGAAGAAGCATTTTGTGAGTTTGTATCTTATTCAATTTTAAAGGAATTTTTGAAAAATAAAAAGAGATTTCGTAGAAGAATCATTCGTGGAATTATGAAAAAGTCCCCGAAGAACTATAATAAATACTACAGAGCTGCCAGAAAACTGGAGAAGAAGACTGAGGGCGCAATTCTAAGGATGAACAACCAATCTAAAAATAGGAAATTATCTAAGAAAAAACAAAAAAAACTATTCTTTAAATTAACCAGGGTAAAACAGATAGAAGATGATCTAATAGACACGCCCGAATTGGAAAGAGGTTTTAGAAAAGTTTAGGATGATTGCATGTTCAAAAAATGTCAACATTGTGGAAGTATTTTTAAAGGTACAGAAAATTTTTGCTCTGATATGTGTGAAATTAAAAGCTATACACCTATGGTTGTGAAATTAGAGGCAGAAACTATCTCTCTTGAAACTAAAGAAGAATTAAACCAAGCTACAGAGATACATACTGAAATACCTATTCCAACACAAAAAATCATTGAAAAAAAAGAGAATCAATTCATAGACCATTTCACTCCAAAAACCAATTAATTATAGAATAGACTCTTGCATATAATTTCATATAGATTTGCTACGGGTAAATATATCTAATAAAAGAGGTGATATCGGATGAAAGAATTTATGTGTATGCAAGTTGATGACCATAGAAATGTCGCTGAAACAATTGCTGAATGGCAAAGGAAAGGGTGGCATCTCCATACATACCAAGCGACTGGTCGCGACATTTGGATCAAACATTACTTACTCTTTGAAAAGGGTAAGTGATTCTTGAAAACAAAAATCTATCTGATTTCTATTTAAAAATTCTCTCATACCATGGTGTTGTTTGATATGCAATAGATTTCATTCCAAATACCAACCAAAAAACAAATAGAATTATCCCATGAATTCTCGTTTCCCTATCTTTCAAGAGATAGAGACTCAATACAAACCAAGCGAAATAACATATACTGCCCCCAATAGCTAGAAAATTTTCCAAAAGAGTTGGTATGTCAGTTAGTCTATCAGAAAGGATTATGTTCGACATAGGAAACAGAAAGAAAAATATCATCACTAAATACCCATAAATGGCTTTATTTAGCCTTTTTTTCTCTTTTTCCACAGGTTTTACTTTCTGTATCTTCTTCTTTTTAGTTGGCTTTATCAACTTCTTACCACAACTTGAGCAGAACTTATCTTTCTTTTTTAGTTTATGACCACAATTGGGACATTTTTTCATGATTAAATTTACTCTTCCTAGAACAAAAATCTATCTCTTAGACTCCAACAAATTTCGTGACTGTCCCTAAAACCCCGACTATGATCGCACCTATGAACGAATTAGTAGCAAGGCCTGTGATTTGTAAGCCATAGTTAAAAATGACAAACCCAGCTAAAACCCCCCCAACCACTGTCCCAACTAGTTGTACTAAAGGCTTTTTTCTCAGTATTATTAGGCCTATAACTGAAGCTATGATAGCGAATATGGTTATTTTTTCTAGATTAAAAGGCAAACTCGGTAGAGGGGCGAGCATTACTATGAGAAAGGTTATTAAACTCGTGAAGAATCCATTCAACATGTTTAGAGCGAAATCTCTCATGGATTTATTTTGGGTTTTAAAGTTATTGAATTTTACCATCAATTAATTTTAAATATTTGGAAGAGTTACCGTTAATGTGAGAGTGGGCGAAACAACATGAAAATTTTGATAACTCCAGTTGGTATCTACATCAATCGTGTCATAAGGGGAATAGCAACGATAAAACCAGATAAGATATACTTATGCGTTCAAAAATCACCAAAAAAAGAGGAATTAAAACTACCGGCATCAGAAAGGCATGTCAAGTGGATGAACACTACGAGAAAGCATGCTAAAAAAATAATGAAGAAACTCGACGTAATGTACGGAAAAGAGAACATCAAAACTCTTGGAGTCGATATAGATGATTATCTATCTATATTCAAGGACCTTCTACAATTGGTACTTTCATTCCCGGAAAATACTGAAGTCTATATCGATACTACATCAACAACATACCCATTCAGGGTTGCGACTATAACCCTTTCGATATTCCTCAAGAACGTTAAGTTCATCTATACTCCTGCTTCAAAGCCAGGTTATCCTGAGGATTATAGCAAACAAAGGATTACAGACAAAGGATTGCCTCCAAGAATCATTCCTTCACCAAAAATAGATTTTTCTGAACTACAGACTGGGATCTTGAAAGATATACTAGTCACGATAAACACAAAGTTTGGTGGTAAGTCGCCTTCAGTAACAGATTTGTTGCTGGAATTGGGACTGGAAAATGAAAAGGGTAACATGATAAAGATGAGTAAACATTTGAAGAAACTAGAAAGTTATGGCTGCCTAACGACAGTAAAAGAAGGTAGGATGAAGAAAATCCACTTAACGATGATCGGAAGTTCTATTTCTGAAGTTTTGAAAAATATCTAATTAAAAACTTCTAAAATGCTGTGTAGCTCTAATATCCTCTAATAAATCCCCAAATCAACAATATCAGACCGATGACTGCTAAACCCCATGTTACATAAACAAACATGGTGGTTTGGTAGAGATCGTATATGGGTTGTACCCATGGTTGTCCATTGGATGTCATGCTACCAAGTACGATTAAAATTAGTCCGACAATCAAGAGTATTATCCCCAATAACTTCAGCAAAACACCACCTCTAATTAATATTACCTCTTAATAAAAATATATCTGATAGTGGGTTATTTCATAAGACTCATAAAATAGTCCAGATTCCTTTTCCTAATAGCTTTGTATCTTTTTCTCAATGAATTCCTAGAACAATCTGCCACTATGGCTATCATTTCTTGTGTTACTCCTAGTTGTTCAGACATGAGACAAGCAAGGTATGCTATTCCAGCTGGATACGATGAATATTTGGTATCAATGTTTTCCTTGTCGGCTTGTAATATCCCCTTATATACTACTTCAAATGCCTCATCCAGAGATAAGTCTTTCTTGAATTTAAGCATCCAAGATTTCATTTTTTCTTCAGCCATTCTGTCACTAAACCAAATAAACAGTTAAACTTTTAAATCCTTTCCCAAAGAACAAAAATCTATCTGATTCTAAGAATTTTAGGTTTTTTTATAGATTCCAGTTAGATCGCCATTTCTCTTCCAATGAAATTTAAAATGCCCTCCAAAGACATCTGTTTCGTAAGTTATACAGGATTCCCCTGGACTACTTGGACCAGTGCTGATTATTAAATTATTTTCGAGTCTTATTACCTTCACTGGGATTTCTAAACCAGTCCTCGTATCATATCTGCTGGTGTTGATTATTTCATAGTTATTTATCATAACACCATCTCATCAAAATAAAAACAAATAGATTTAAAAATCTATCTGATTCTAGATTAAATGCGCCCTGGACAGGATAGTCTATAATCGGTTAAATTTAAAGGGCTCTAATAAAACAAAAATCTATCTGATTTTAGGGTGTAATTATTAAGATTTGATAAACCTTATCTGATTCTGGTTATTTCCCTTTTCTTTTTTTCTTATGTTTTTTTCTTCGTGCTATTCCCATAATCTAATTTTCTCTTCTTAGAACAAAAATCTATCTGATTATTATCTTAAAGGCTTAAAAACGCGCCCTGGACAGGATTTGAACCTGTAACCTTTTGGTTAACAGCCAACTGCTCTGCCGTTGAGCTACCAGGGCATCATGGATGAATTCTTGTTAGAGTTCTTGGGAATGGAATCGCATCCCTGATATGGTCCAATTTACAAATCCACATTATTAACCTTTCTAAACCAAGGCCAAAGCCGGCATGCGGGACCGATCCAAATTTTCTTAAATCAACATAAAATTGATAATCACTTTCTCTTAATCCATCTTCTTTTATCCTCTTCAACAATGCATCCAAATCATGAGTTCTTTGACCACCACCGATGAGTTCCCCGTGCCCTTCTGGGGCCTGTAGGTCTGCCGATAAGGTAACTTCAGGCCTTTTCGGGTCGGGTTTATGATAGAATGCTTTTGCTGCCTTGGGAAAGTGTGTTATGAAGAACGGTGCTTTGAATTTTAAACTCAAGACTTTCTGTTGTTGCCAAGTTAAATCCTCTCCCCAATCAACCTCAACTTTCTCTTTTTTAAGAATCTTTACTGCTTCATCGTATGTTAATCTTTTGAATGGGGGTTTGATCTTCAATAATTCTTTCGGATCCCTACCATAGATTTTCAATTCTTCTGGCATTTCTTTAGCGAGTTTATGGAGTATATGGGTTATCAATCCCTCCATAACTTTCATGAGACATTTTAAATCACACCATGGTTCTTCTGTCTCGATATGCCAGTATTCAGTTAAATGTCTACGGGTCCTTGACTTTTCTGCTCTGAATGATGGGGCAATAGTAAATATCTTCCCGACTGAATAAATTCCGGCTTCTGCATACAGTTGCCAACTCTGAGTCAAATAAGCCTTTCTGTCAAAGTATTTTAACTCGAACAGAGTTGAGCCACCCTCGCAGGCAGCAGTGATCATTATCGGGGATTGGAACTCAATATAACCATGTTTCAAGAACCATTCTCTTGCAGCTTCAAGTGTCTTTGATCTAATCTTAAGCATGGCTTGCATCTTCTTACTTCTTAACCATAGATGGCGATGATCCATTAGGAATTCAGGACCATGGTATTTTTTGGCTATAGGAAATTCTTCTTTAGATTCGTATAAGATTTTGATGCCATCGATGGGTAACTCATAGCCGCCTGGAGCACGTTTATCCTTCTTCACCTTTCCTTTAATTTCAACCGCTGATTCAATCAATAGTTTATCTATCTTATCGAATGTCTTCTTGTCTGTTCCCTCCTTCCTCAGAGTACTTTGAATTATTCCTGTCCCATCTCTTATCAGTAAAAATTGAACGCCCCCACTAGACCTCTTGTGATGAAGCCAGCCACGGATATGGACGGCTTTCTTAGCTTTACCAGCTAATATCTTAGAAATATCAGTAAACCCTACCATAATCCCACCTTTAAAAATAGAACTTTAGAGAATAAAAGTGCTGTAGCTAAAGAAGACTTAGATTCAAACCAGATTTTTATATTCACCGTGCACTTCCAGCACCTACGCAATTTATGCAGTCTTTGGTATTTAAACCTTTCTTTCATGCTGTTACAACTCCTGGTATTTTCGGGAAAGGTGTTGCATCCCAAATCTTATCTAATCCGCAAATGTACTTTGTCAAACGTTCAACTCCAATTCCAAACCCACTAGAAGGTGGGATGCCAGATTTCAACATAGTTAAATACCAAGTATATTTTGATGGATCATCTCCCGATAATTCTATCCTCTTCTTAACAGTTTCGAATCTATATTCCCTTTCCCCACCAGATATGGCCTCTCCAAAGCCTTCAGGATAAATCAAATCGAAATCCTTTAAGATACCACGTTTAATAGGGTCCTCTAGATAATAGAATCCTCTTGCTTCTTTTGGGTAGTCAGTTATAAAGAAAGGTTCTTTGAATTTCTTGGAAAACGCTTCCTCAACCTTCCATGGTATTTCTTCACCGTATTCAATCTCAAATCCCAAATGACGGATGGTCTTTACTATCTCATCATAATAGAATCTCTTGAAAGGAATCTTTGGAATTTTTAACTTTCTTCCTAACAGTTTCAATTCTTTTCTGCATCTTCTCTTAATTCTTCTAATAACATACTGTAACATTCTCTCTGCTAAACGCATAGAATCTTCATAGGATGCATGTGCTTCTTCTATGTCAATTTGACGGAACTCGGTCAAGTGTCTGCCTGTTTTTATTGTTTTTCTGGGCTCGAGTCTTATACAAGGTGCAACAGCAAAAATCCTACTGATTGAAGAAATAGCCATCTGTTTGTAGAGAATCATGCTACTCATTACCTTGAATTTTGAACCGTAGTATTTGATCGATGCTTGCTTTGCGCCCCTTATACCAGGATCAGTTACAGGTCCAATTATAGGTGCAACTATTTCAGTAAACCCCTCCTTTCTCAAAAAATCTCTAAACGCAGAAAGAATTTCATCTTGGATTTTTAGAATTGCTATGGTTTCTGGACTCTTTATAGCTAAATGTCTCTTATCAAAAACTCTATGGTCTATATCTGATTTTTCTTTCGAGATTCCGCTTATGCATCTTATTCACCTTTCAACTATTACTAATTACATTTTTATATAATTATTCCTAAAAAAATGATAAAAATTTCAAAAATAGTTAAATATTTATATTAATTATTGTAAAAATTACAATGTGATAAAATTAGATGAAAAGGACAAGGAAATATTGAAGTTTATACAGAGTGACTGTAAGAAATCTACGAAAGAAATAGCAAGGAAGATCGGTAGTCCTATAACTACCATCTACGCCAAGATAAGGAGGATGGAGAGGCTTGGAATCATCAAACATCATAAGACTGTACTCGACGCGAAAAAACTCGATAAAGGAACGACCGTATTTATCTTTGTATCGTTCGGTTACAGAACACCTGGAATAGAGAAACCACTCGATCAAAGAGATATTGCAAAGAGAATTGCGAAATTCCCTGAGGTTTTAGAAACACATTTAATAACAGGAGATTGGGATATACTGATCAAAGTTAAAGCGAAGAATGTTGATGAGGTAGGAAAATTCGTAGTTGACAAGTTGAGAAAATTAGAGGGAGTAGAAAAAACTCTATCCTGTATGGTTTACGGTACATCAAAGGAAACTTTAGATATCCAGATATAATTTCAATTTATATTTTCTCCACAGGAAATCCATAGGAAATGAAGGTAGCTCCACAGGAAGCTCCAATAGAAAATTAGGTTCTATTCTATAGTAAATCAATATAAATACAACAGAAAAAATATATACTTGAGTCTAATTTTAACTGTTTTCGGTACTGTTAAGTCGAGTCTAATTCTAAGGCCTCTAAAGACCTTTTTTCCTTGAATATTTACGAGTCGAGAATATAAAAAAAAATCGACGAAGCAAAATATAGGTTTGAAGAAATAGGAGGAAAGAAAATGAAATCGATCATGGAAAACGCTTTGAATAGAAAGTTTGGAAATGAGACCGATTCTCAATGGGACAGGTTCAAAATCCAAAACAGTTCTGGACAAACACAACAAAATATAGATTATTTCAAGCAGGCTGAGGAAGAATTTGGGTTCTGTGTCAAGAAAGCAAAGATAGTAGTATTCGGATGCGGTGGTGCAGGTCAGAACACAGTTACTAGGTTATCTGAAATGGGAATCCAAGGTGCTAACACAGTATCCTTGAATACAGACGCTAAGCACTTAACAGTAGGCAAGGCCGATAGAAAGATCCTGATTGGTAAAGAATTAACAAAGGGTTTAGGTGCCGGTGGTTATCCGGATGTCGGTAGAAAAGCTGCTGAAGAAGGAAGGAATGAGATAAAAGAGTCATTGTCTGCAGCTGACTTGGTCTTTGTATGTGCTGGTGAAGGAGGAGGAACAGGAACTGGAGCTGCTCCTGTGGTTGCGGAAATTGCTAAATCAATGAACGCTATCGTTATAGGAGTAGTGACGATGCCATTCAAGATTGAAGGTTCAAGGATAGCCAAAGCAGAAGAGGGATTAGCAAGATTGAGACAAGTTACTGACACTGTAATAGTAATCGAGAACGACCGATTGTTAAAGTATGCTGGTGAGTTACCGATACAACAGGCATTCGCATTTGCTGATGAGTTAATCGCATCGATGGTAAAAGGGATAACTGAGACGATAACATTGCCATCATTAGTAAACGTAGACTATGCAGACGTGAGAGCGATAATGCATGCTGGTGGAGTAGCAGCATTAGGAGTTGGAGAAAGCAATAGTTCTGATAGAGCAATGGACGCTGTAACAAAAGCTTTGACCAACCCGTTACTAGATGTAGACTATACCGGAGCTAGAGGGGCATTGATACACATAACCGGTGGCAACGATATGAGACTGGATGAAGTCAACCTAATCGGAGAAACAGTATCTCAACATTTGGATCCGTCTGCTCAGGTCATATGGGGAGCAAGGATTCTACCAGAGTTTGGTGGAAAGATACAAGTCATAACGATAATAACCGGAGTCCAATCGCCATATATACTTGGCCCTGTATCGTATGAAAAACCCGTCATAAGAGAAATGAGTCAAACCCTCGGGATTGACATCATAAGATAATGCTTAAGGGATGAACACCCCCTCCCTTTTTTCTTTTTTTTAAAGAAAGGGAAAAAGAAAGAGGTGAAACTGAAGTGGAAGCCGAAGAAGTTGTATTTAGCCTGATCAAACAGGAGAATAAGAGAAATGGGAAAGTGCATGAGCCTAGAATCATTAAGATGGCTACTCTTTTGAACATACATCCTGACAAATACGAAAGGATCAGGGAGAGGCTTATAGAGAGAGGTAAGCTTGCTAAAACTGGATTAAAGCTCTCTCTTCCTTAATTTTTCTTTTTATTTTAAGAAACTAATTTAACTAGTAATAGCTACAGCTGCTTCTCCAGCATGCCATGCGTATCTTGGCCTAACTTGTACGGGATAAATCCTCTCAGAATTATCATCCAGTATTATCGCCGAACCAACCCATTTCGGTAAGGAATCAATATATTTCCATATATCTTCCATCAAGTAAGTCTGCATCACTGCATGCAAAGCATCCAAATCGTTCTTAGAAGTTAACCTATGAGAAATAACCATATCAGCTTGAGACACAACATCTTGATGGATTTTATCCGGCATCTGTGTCATCGGAACAAAAGAAATGCCAGGCTCTCTTCCCTGTTTGACTATATCGAGTATAGGGTTTGTCGATACTGTGACTGTATCTGCAGGAATGAATTGATGAGCTTCGTCCATGAACAACCAGACCATCGGCTTCCTTTCTTTTAATCTTGTTCCCCCTACTTTCGCCAGTTCCTCTTGTTTTCTTGAAATGATTCTTTGACTGTATATTTCTCTGCATATCATGGCGACCAAAAGATTACGGACAGACCATGCCTCTGTGGCTCGTAGACGGGAAACATCGAAAATGTTGATCATACCTGGTTTCATTATTTCTTCTATCTTTATTCCTTTCTCCCCGAACACTCCCCACTGATTGGCGACTGATAGCATGTTCTCTAAAGCAGATTTGGTATGTGTGTCTATCGATCTAGAATCTTTTACTTGAGATATCAAATCATCGATCTGGAATTTTTCTTCTTTTTTCCTCAAATCGTTAACAGACTTCTGAAGGCTTATCGCTATCGGGTTTGTCATCGGTAAGTTGAAAGCCAGGGTCCAATCTTCAGCTGAGAACTCGTATGGTGGGATGGATATACCAAAATCAACAGGAACATCAGCTTCTTCAAACTCTAGTTTTTGTTCGAAAGGTACATATACTTTAACTCTATCTTCCAGTTCCGTTGTCTTTAATCCCCATTCATCCAATAAAACCACTTGTTGTTCATTACCGAGTTTTGTAGCCCAATAAATACCCATAGTATCTATAACGACAGCAGTCAGGTTTTTCCTATATTTTTCTGGTAGTAGAGCGATTTCTTCCATCAGAACTCCGGCTGTGTAGCTCTTCCCACTCCCTCTTTTCCCACAGATCAAGATTATATGGGGTCTGAGCAAATCAAGGGCAATCTTGTTCGCTAGATGGGCTTCTTCCCCCTCTCCCACGATGTGTTTACCCAGATAACCGGTGCATTTTATGCCAAAATTCTTAATGTCTTTTTGCACCCTGCCGACAATGATCTCACGCATATAAAAGATTTATTTTTTATGATAGATATAGGTTAAACCTTGTCGTAACCCTTCGGTTCGACATTAGACTTTTATTTGAGTAAAAATAAGTTTTTTCAATCCCTAATTGAACCTGAGGGGTAATCGGCTAGTTTGGTCTAGGCCTCCAGCTTGGGGAATTGAAAATACAATATGCTGGCAACCCGAGTTCAAATCTCGGTTACCCCACTCTCTTAAGAAACTTATTTAAAATTTTTTCTAAATCAGGTTTTCCAATCTCTTCAATTTTATATCTGACCCTAACAGAAGGTTTATTGATTTTCAGTAACTTGGCCAAATCAAAAGGTGTACCGACTAAAACTGCATCGCATTCGGCTCTGTTGATTGTTTTTTCTAATTCTTTTATCTGTTTATCACTATAACCCATCGCTGGCAAGACTTTACCTAAATTTGGAAAATTCTTGTAAGTTTCTTTCACTGTACCGACAGCATAAGGCCTTGGATCTACTATCTCACATCCAAGTTGTTTTGCGGCTATTATTCCAGCTCCGTAGGATGTGCCGCCATGTGTTAATGTCGGTCCATCTTCAACGACCAAAATCTTCTTACCCTTTACTTTCTCTGGGTCTTCTACAGTCACTACAGAATTGGCTTTAATGATTATAGCTTCTGGGTTAATTTTTTTAATGTTATTTTTTACGATTTCTACGTTTTTCATTTCAGCAGAATTGACTTTGTTTATGATGACAACATCTGCTATTCTTGCGTTGACTTCACCAGGATGATAGGATATTTCATGTCCAGGTCTTAATGGATCAGCAACCACTATCTGAAGATTTGGTACATAAAAAGATATTTCATTGTTCCCACCATCCCAGACGATTATATCAGCTTCTTTCTCAGCTTGCTTGAGGATTCGTCCATAATCTACGCCCGTGTATATGACAAAATCATTTTCTATGTAAGCTTCATATTCCTCACGTTCCTCTATCGTACACTTATATTTTTTCATGTCTTCGTAAGTGGCAATTCTCATGCAGGCTTGTTCAACTAGATTACCATATGGCATCGGTTCCCTTATTGCTACTACTTTATGGCCCATTTTTCTGAGGATCTGACAGACTTTTTGAGAGGTTTGACTCTTCCCACATCCAGTCCTAACAGCACAAATCGCCACGATTGGTTTTTTTGATTTTAACATCGCCTTTTTAATCCCAATTAATCTAAAATCAGCACCACTGGCCAAAACTCTGGAAGCCAGATGCATGACGTAAACATGTGATATGTCAGAATATGCTAAGATAACTTGATCGATATTTTTTTCTTTTATGAGTTTTTCCATATCTGTTTCTGGAAATATAGGAATACCATTAGGGTACAACTCTCCTGCCAATTCAGGTGGATATTTTCTTTTCCTTGCTCCTACCGTGCCAAGATTCTGCTCAGAAGCCATGGTAAAAGCAATAACATCGTATCCTTCATTGTCCCTAAAAACCGTGTTAAAGATGTGAAAATCCATTCCAGCGGCACCTAATATCATAACTCTAATTTTTTTCATAGAATCCCTCATGAATTTATGCTATTAAAATTGGTTTCAAGATTAAAGAATATTTATTTTTTAGAATAAAGAAGAGAGAATATTAGCTCAAGCTATGGTTTACTCGTTTTTTGATTTCCGTGAAAACCCGTCGATCAAATCTTCTGCTCTCGATTTCAGTATATCATGAACCTTAGTCGGTATAAAACCTGCTCTCTTACACGATGCTTCAATCTTTTTTATCTCTTTCTTCATCTCTGACAATCCCTTGCAAGCTCTGAATTTGTAGATAGCTGCAAAAGTTCTTTTCGAGGCTAGAGCAGTTAACTCCATCCTGTTGATCTCTTCGATGAATTGATTTAGCTTATCTTTGTATTCTGTGTACAAGTTCATCAAACCTATAATCTTTGGACTATCTAAAGTTAATTTGTTCAAGTTCCCCAGGTCTTTCATCCTTTGCTTAACCTGCTTCAATTCCTTGTCGATCTTCTCGTTCAATTCTTTCAAAGGCAATTCTTCCAGTTGAATTTCTCGCTTTTCTTCTGTTGGTTCAGGCAGTATCTTCGGTCCCCTTAACCTTTTTGTTATTTTTTCAGCCTCTGTTCCTGCTTTTTCTTTTATTCTAGTTAACTCGGGTGGCAATTCAGGAATATCGACAGAATCTTCTTCTACAGTGAGTTTATCCAAATCCCTCATCTCTGTTTCAAGAGGTCCTTCCGGTTCTTCAATTTCCTTTTTTCTACCAAACAGTCTCATAGTTATTTTTTATTTTCCTATGGCTTAAATGTTTTGTTAGGAAACAATTAACATGTCTTTGAAACCGAATCTTTTAATTTATTCCCTATGCAAAGAACATAGTTATGATTACCAGACGAGTCTTCCCAATCACAAGTTGATTGTGTAAAATCATAATCTACTGACCCCTCACATTTTACATCTCCAGAACATGAGCCTTCTTTTACTTCATAGGTTTTTCCTAGACAATCATTCATTGAAATCTTTGCTTTAAACAAACAACCAGAATTGGATATGGATAGAGAGCCTAAACACTTGTCCTTGGGTAATAAGCCTAAATCCTCGAACAAATTAGTCCCCTTTAAGATGTACTGAGTTAGGAAGGCTACGACAAATGCGAATAGCATGATTAATACGTAAAAAGTTATTATTTTTTTGATGTCGGTTTTTTCTGGTTTCATATTTATTATATCAACCTCCAATTATTTATGCCCCCTTTTTGAGACCGAGGAAAAAGTTCAAAAGCGCCAGTCCCGTGACTAGGACTATACCCATTAACAAATATCTGATTGCTTCCAATCTAGGTTTAATTTCTTCTTCAGTTTTTTCTTGTTCTTCCATTTGTTTAGCAACTTCTCTAGTATAGCTTTTCACATCTAATGACATTGATGCGACTTCATCTTTTTCATCGGAAGTTATTGCGATAGTTAGAGTATGTGTCCCGAAATCAACCTTTTCCGGATCAATAGATACTGAAAAAGTATAAGAATGACCTGGTTCTAATGTGCTTATACTCCCTGGGTTGATCGAGTATGAACCGCCAGCTATTCCAGACACGGTCATGAAAATGTTATTTAACGATAGTTGACCTTCGTTGTTTACTTCTACATTAAAAATACCTGTTTCATTCTGGTAAACATCAAAAGAAGCTGGCATCGAGTATGTTAGTGAGTAACCCGGTACTAGTTCTTCAGAAGGAATAGTTGTAACACCAGGTCCACCTCCTCCACCGTTCCCCCCACCGTCTCCACTAGGTGTGGTCGTTTCTCCTACAGGAGTTGTGGTAGTTCCGTATTCGATCGTGATATCCACAATATCAGAAAGTACGGTAGGTAAAAGTAAGAGTGAAAAAAATATCAAAATCAGTATAAACTTCATAATAAAAGTTTGAAATTTTTTCATCATATAGTTATTGGTTTTGATTCAGTCAAAATCTTAGGACCATTCTTTGTCATCAAAATATCGTTCTCAAGTCTTATACCACCAAAACCCAGTTCATAAACCCCCGGCTCGATGGTGAAAGTCATGTTCTCTTTCATCTTAAACGCTTTCCAATCCTTCAACTCTTCTTTAACTCTTGGTTTTGGTGATAAGGTTGGCAAATCGTGTAAATCCAGTCCTATGCCATGGCCGACAGAATGCTTGAATTCAAAACGATTCTTTTTTATGACTTTTTCAGCTGAATTATGAACTTTCCATGTTGGAACATCGATTTTTACGGCATTAATCGTTTTTTGGTAGGCCTTCTTAACAGTCTTAACCATCTTCTTTTGTCTTGTAGATAGTCTAGAAACAGTGAAAGGAATTGTGACATCAGAACAATATCCTTTGTATCTTACGCCAAAATCTATCAGTCCAAGACCTTTCTGTATTTTTTTATTCGTGAATGATGGATGGGGATGAATGAAACTAGATCTGTTACCAGAAGTCATAATAGTAGGGAATGCTAACTCATCTGCCCCCTTTTTGATTAATTTTTGTTGTAGTGCTAAAGCCAATTCCTTCTCTGTCACTTTTCTGTCCAAGTTCTTTTCTATGAATTTTATCCCCTGGTTTGTTATATGGCAGGCCTTTTCTATTCTTTTGATTTCTTCTAGTTCTTTTACACTTCTTAGTTCAAGGATTATGTCGCTGATATCTTTAAATTTGACTTTGAATTTTTTGGATAGTTTGTGTGGAAAAATCCTTTCGATAACGCCTACTGTTTTAAATTTCTTTAATTTTTCTTTCAAAACCTTTGTTAGACTATTGCCATAATCCCTTAGATTGATTATCTCATCGGTTTCTGCTTCCATCAAAGCTTGATCATAAGTTAAAGGGGAAACGACTAAAACTGAGTTATCCTGGGAAATCAACAGACAACTAAATGAAAAAAACCTTGTTTGCTGAAAACCTGTGAAGTACTCTATGTTAACGTCATGGATTGGTTCAGATGTGAGAAATAATGCTGCATCTATCTTTCTCTTCTTTAATTCTTCTCTGAATTGTTCTATTTTTTGCTCAGAAATTAGTCTCATATAATTCACTTCATTTAAAAGAATAATAATTTTATTGCCATTAATAAAACAACAACTATGAATAGATTTCTAACCCATTTCTCACCTTTCTTTATTGCATAAGCAGATCCGACGTATGAGCCAATGACTGTTGACGAAAACAGAACGATGAAATAGGTGTAATTGATTATACCTGCCATTAAAAAAACTATTGTAGCGATAAAATTAGAGAGTAACGTAAGAACCTTCCTAGTACCAGCACTCTCTATAAATGTCTGACCGAATATGAGAATTAAAACATAACTGTAAAAAGTACCAACTCCGCCGCCAAAAAAGCCGTTATAGATCCCTAAGAAAAAAGTAACTATGTAACCAAAGAATCTTTTGACTGGTGTAACTTTTGTTTTTATTTTCTCTAATCCGATATTTCTCTTGAGAATTATTACCGCCAAGACAAGAATTGTGATAACTCCTATCAATCTTTTTAGAATGTTTTCCTGCATTTGTAGGAGTAAGTTAGCTCCAATCAACCCACCGATCATAGTAAAGGTTGCTAGTACTAAGCCCAATTTCATATCGACTTTCCCTTCTTTCTTGAATTTATAGAAACCTGCTAGGAATCCAAAATTGGATAATTTGTTCGTAGCTACGGCCGATTGGGCAGGTAGACCTAAGAATATAAACATTGGTACGTTGATTAGACCTCCTCCACCAACTATTGTACCTATAGAACTTGCGAACAGTCCAACCAAAAAAATTATTAAGAGTTCTAGGAATGGCATGAAAATTGTTTTAAAATTTGAATTTATAAACTAAGACTCTTCGGTTTCGGGACTCGTTGTAGTGCTCGTCGAAGAACTCGTTGTAGTGCTCGTCGAAGAACTCGTTGTAGTGCTCGTTGTTGTAGTAGAAGTTGAAGTTGAAGTTGAGGTTGGAATAGTGGTCGTACTAGTTGATGTTGTCGTAGTAGTGGATGTAGTAATCAATCCACCAATGTCTGGATTAGGTTCCATATGACTTTCCCAATCGTTTTCGGTATTAGTATCCCGATCTGGAGGATCTCTTCGAATAGATTCGCCTTCATCAGCTTCTATATTCCACTCAGGATATACTCGATCTCCTTCTTCCCATGCAACCATGTCTATTTCTTCACTGCCATTCTTAAGTATTAGATAATCTCCTAAATCAGCCAAACTAAGTCCCGAATAGTTAAGATCGGGTAAATATCCATATAAGTTTTCGAATGCCGTTTCATTTTTCGCCATTACTAAAAACTCATTATCATCAATAACCGTTCCCTCTGGAATTTCATAGCTTCCACTATTGTCTTTGATTGTTAAACCTGACAAATCGATAGAATCATCTGTAGGATTATAGAGCTCAAACCATTCTTCCTCTGGTCCACCCTCTGCGTCATAATATACCTCGGAAAAAACAACATGATCTAGTTCTGGTACTGTGGTAGTGGTTGTTGATACAGACGTTGTTGTTTGTGGTGTAGTTGTTGCAGGGGGGGTTGTTGTAACCGGAGTTGTTGAAGTTGAAGTAGTCACGACAGAAGTGGTAGAAGTAGTTTCTGCTGAGGATTCATCCAGAGTTTCAGCCTCTTCCGATGTACTGTCTCCAGAGAACAAACCAGTGAACCTTGAACCGATCCCAGCGAACAGACCAGTGAATTTAACACCGAATTCGTTAAAATCAAGTTCAAGAGGATTAATGACAACCATGAGTATTATTAAAGTAATGACACCAATACCCACAGAAAACAATACTCTTTTGGGTCGAAACTCTTTAATCCTAAAATCCTTGAATCTAACCAATCACACCCCTCCTTCATAAAATATAGCAAATTAAATTTTAATTTGTACTTATTTCCCTAAATAATTACTTTCCTGCTACCTGCACATTCTCAAATCTTATATAAGGGCAAACTCCGGCCAGAACAGTTCCTCCAGAAGTTATAACAGCTTTATTAGAAATCCCAGAAATATCCCTCATCAAATTAAAAAAGTTTCCAGTAACTAGCCCGCCTTTGATGGGCTTGCTTATCTGCCCGTTATCGATGTAATAGCCTGCCCTGATTTCAGAAGAAAAATTACCAGAAGTCGGGTCAGGGAAAAGCCAACTGAAACGGTCAACTAGAATGCCATGTTTAACCTCCCCGATTAATCTTTGAAGAATTTTTTTACCAGGCTCTACGAAAAAATTAGACACTCTGTTATTAGGCATTCCCCCATACTTGATGTCAAATACATAAAAAGTATCTCCTTGTCTAAGACCATTGCCTGTTGACTCTCTGCTGTCTTTTATCGCATAGTATTGGTCGTAAATATGATCCTTGAAGATACCGTTATCAATCAGGATGTTCTTTCTCTGAGGAACGCCTTCATCATCAAATTCACTAGTCATTAAACCGTAAGGGTATAAACCATCGCTGATTATAGTTAAGTTTTCAGAAGCAATTTTTTCTCCGGGGTTGAATTTAGAAACCTCATTTATTTTTGCAGAACCGCTTGCGTGAGAACCAATGATAGAACCCAATCCATCTAAGACAGTATTCGGTGAAAATATCACAGTAGTTCTTTCTGTTTTGGGCGTTTTTGCTATGAGTTGATCTCTTGCTATCTTAATCCACTGTTTTAAGTTCGAAACTGGCAGATCCTTTATTCTCCTTCTGTACTGGTGTGGCCAAAATTCCACCTTTTTTCCTGATTTTTCAACTATGATGGATAACTCGAGCATGAAGTTAGTCTCTCTTCTCTTTAAGTCCAAACCCTCGGAGTTTATTACCTCAATCTGGCTATTGTATGCTCTAACTTTACCGAATGATAACAAAATATCTTTAGGAATTGATTTTAGGATTCGTTTGGTATAACTCATGACTGCGGCTTCCCCATTATCTTTTATCGATTTATCGATGTTCTTTACTCTTTTGGGTTTTTTAGGAGTTGGAAAATTGAAATCAACTTTCTGAGTCATCTTAGAATTTTTCAAAGCGTTCTTGACCGTTTGTTTTATCGTGGAGTCAGAAAAGATGTTACTCGAACTGAAACCCATACCTTTTTCATGAACGCGAATACCGTATCCACTATCAACCGTTTTATCGATGAAGCCAATCTTATTTTTTTGGATATGAATCTCATTGATTTCAGTTTTCTGTAGATAGACTTCATATTCTTTGGTGGATTTTTTTAATTGGTTTAATATCAAGTCTCTCATATCAACCAAACCTGTTAAAAAAGTCTTTGATCGGTTTACTTAAAGGTTTTAACTTCTTGAATTCGTTCCAGATAACCCATTTAGATTCTTTGGCTTCTATCCCGTCAAGTTTCAATTCCCCAGAAATTATCTCGCATTCAAAATATAAAACAAACCTATGGCCAGTAAGACCACTTTCATGAAGACAATTAAACCCTTCTCCCCAACCAAGGAATTTTTTTATTTCTATATCAACCTCAAGCTCTTCTTTTATTTCTCTCTTTAAGGCATTTTCCACACTTTCATTCAAATCAACCCTTCCCCCTGGAGTTTCCCAAGTCCCAACTTCGACATTTTTAGCTCTTTTTATTGCTAGGTATTTGTTATTTTTTTTAATGAAAGCATCCACGATTAATATCGGTTTTTTTGGGGGTTTCATCCAATTATAGCCTCCCTAACTCTCATGAAAGGTCCACCAGAACTGACAGGAACATAATCTTCATTTCCTTTTCCACAGCCAGATCCTCTTATCACAAAATCATCAGTAACAGCATCGACTCTGCTCATAAATTTTAAAACTTTTCCTGATATTCCCACTCCTTTATAAAATTCGCCGAGCTCCCCGTTTTTTATTTCTCTTGCTTTGAAAGTTACTATCTGTAAATTACCACCCAAAGGATCTTCCATTCCTGTTTGAGCTTTGATTAGATAAAACCCATTATCAGTATCTTCTACTAATTCATCATGTTTCCAATCGCCGGGTTCGATGTAAGTGTTGCTCATCCGGACAAAAACTTTCCTGGTGAAATCTTGTGCTCTTGCATTCCCAGTAACATCAGAATTCATGAATGCTGCAGCTTGTCTATCCTGCATGAAATGAGTTAAAACTCCATTCTTGACTATAACAGTATCGCTCGATTTTACGCCCTCATCGTCAAAAACAAAATAACCCCTTTCTCCTTTAAAAGAACTGTTATCGTGCAATGAAATTAGGTCAGAAATTATTTTCTTTCCCTTTAATGGACCGAGGTAAGACCTGTTTCTTAGGACTTGATCAGCCTCACAACCATGGCCAAAACTCTCATGGGCGATAACGCCTGATATTTCTGGGTCAACGATTATATCGTATCTCCCTCCTTTAAGAGTTTTTGCCTTCAGCATTTGAATCGAACCGTTGACAACTTCTTGAATTTTTTTCTCTAAATCAATAGACGTAAACAATTCATAGCCTCCTTGCTTTACCAGAACGAAATAATCGTATTCGATCCTTTTTCCCTCTCTTGCAACAGGAGAAATTAAAAACCTGAAATAAGGTAATACTTGTCTTAGGACTGAACCTTCTGTGGTCATGATCATTGTTTCACTCTTTGCATGCGCCAAACCCACTGAAGCATTTATAATTTTTTTATTGTCAATCAACCTGTTGAAAATATCTCTGATAGTTTTTACTTTCTCTTCTTGACTGACATCATCAGGGCTTTTCTTAACTTTTATTTCTGTATCAATTCCCCATGGGTCTTGTAAGACCAGTTTGGACGGTTTATTACCAACCCTTCTGACGAGTTTTTTTGTTTCATTCAGGATTTTTCGTTCATTGAATTCATTAAAACCGAGATAGTGCCATTTATTGTCAGAAAAGACACGGATACATAGACCCATAGAAGAAGCAGTGTTTATATTCTCTTCACTCTTATTCTTACCAACCCCAAAACCCCTGCTAGTATCAAACCTAACATCTCCGTAGTAGGTTTTTCCTAGGATTTTAATGATTTTTTCCATCAAGTCTCTTGAGACCATAATTTATATTAATCCTAGAAATTTAAATCAACTGATCTACGTCAGGAGGCTTCTTAAACTTCAGGTCTACTCCTCCTGCAAAGATGTTCGTGTGCTTATCTTTTACGAGTTCAACAGGGAACCTCTTCTCATTGTCTTCTATGACCCTTTCTATTGCCTTTTTTATATCGACGCTACATCTGTTCGCCAGCATGAAGATGAACCAGAGTATGTCGCCCAAGGTGTTTTCGATGTAATCAAAATTTTCTTTAATCAATCTATCTACAGTTTCTCTATCGTTTATCCATTTTACAAAATTCCTGAATTCTCCGACTTCCTCAACAATACCTAAAAGATAGTCTCTAGGATCATCCAAATTGTTGATCCATCTCCTGTCTTCAGCAAACTTTTTTACTTTGTCCTGTAATCGTCTTATCTCATTCTCTTTTACTTTGATGAGTAGGAATTCTTTATCGCCAAGCCTAACTTTATGAACATCATCTTGGATTTTCTCCAGCGTCATATTTATTCTATAAAATTTTTTTACTATATACATCTTTTGTTAACAATATGGTTTAGATGAATATTTTAGTTACTATTTAATTGATATGGTGGGAAACTATATCAGATAGAAAATGCTCACCTGTCCCTTATAACTATTATTCGGCATTTAAATTGTTCTTAGAATTATGTGTATCAATCCGTCTGTGAATGATCCGATGCATGGCACTGGATATGTCAGCCTGAATTGACATTCTGCTTCATGCTGGTTTATTAGTATCGGCAGATATTCTACGAGTAATGGTTTTGCTCCATAACACACTGGTTCATCGCTAAAGCTCCAGTTAGGATCTAATGTTACTTCACCATTGCATCCCTCTTTTGTGTTAATGTTTGTGATGTAATACCATTCATTGTCTTTTAGTGTGCCGATCTTACAGTTGTATTCCATGGTATTCTCGACATCTAGCACGTTGCTGACCGGACACTTGCTGGCCGTGTGCGTTGGGTCTATTAAGTCGTCTGCTGCAATGAAGACGAGCAAGTCGACTCCACCCTCAGCCAAGTTCATTACAACTAACTTGTTACCTGAATATACTGTCTGTCCTGGTTCACCATTCTCATACCAAACTACTGGTGCTCCATCGTTGGTACTAAGATCAAGTATCACTGCTGGGTTGAAGAACCAAGTCTGTGCGATGGCATTGGTTGTCACTGATACTGATTGGTCTCTGGCTTCTATGTTGACGACTGATAAACCATACCATGAAGGTTCGACTGTTAATATACATTCGTATAATCTGTCGAACCTTGGATCGAATCCTGCTGGATCAGCTGGTCCTTTTGCTGGTGGTATTGTATTAAGTAAATTTTCAATGTCGTGTCCAAACCATGTAGTTTTTCCTGTACCGTCAAATACTGCTGTCACATCGTCACACTTTGCTTCCAGGTATCCATCGACTATCACATCTGCTCCGATTATGTCTTCTGCACCGTTCAAGTCTCTGACAACGACCAATTCCAAGATCTGTTCTCCTGTGAATGCATATTGATTGTATCTTGTATTATTCTCAGTATCCTTACATCCACCGTATTGAATTGTTTGGTCGCCATAAGGCGTGCTTCCACCAGTTCCCAGTTCCTCTCCAGGAGTCAGTGGAGGAATCGTTATAGGTGGAGATTTTTCGTCTCCAAACGGATTACATATGTCAAAGATTTTCTTTATCAAATAAATCTGTGGATCATCCTCGTCTGGAATAGTTGTCGTAACAGGAACAGTTGTTGTTTCTATCGTAGTCGTCGTTGTAGTAGTGGTTGTAGTCGTAACCGGGAGTGTAGTCGTAGTTGTCGGCATAGTAGTAGT
>JABAOC010005515.1_pt1 | contig 29314 bp, 30 predicted proteins | sample 7062161 | NCBI WGS metagenome assembly JABAOC01 (sample SAMN14538625, study PRJNA623070) | marine sediment metagenome | biome: marine biome [ENVO:00000428]; feature: marine pelagic biome [ENVO:01000023]; material: deep marine sediment [ENVO:00002113] | place: India: Gulf of Khambhat ... | reverse complement strand
GAACAGAGAATCAGGATTTAGTTCAACATATTTCTTGAAGCACTCTCTAGCCAGCTTGAGATCTCCTTCAAACATTGCTACTCTTCCTGATTCCAGTAGTGTGCCCCTGCGATCTTCGGGTTCTTATTCTCGCCCTTTTCACATTTCTTGGCTAGTTCAAGATAATAGTCTGCGCCTTTTGCAGCTAAACTGCTTGGATCTGAGGAAACCGTGAAACTAACAGCATCAGACAATTCCTTATCGTCTCCAAACATGTTGAAGCAAGTTCTACGCAACGATAAAGTCTCTTGGTCTGCTATATGCATACCTTCTTTCATCTTTCCAACTCGAACCTTCAACTCGTCTCAGGCGAGAGTTGCCTGTCACAGTATAAAACTATTACGGGGATTGTTCTTCCAGCCTGTTCTTCAACGCTCTGACTAATGCTTCTATGACTCTATGTTTTCCCATTGCAACTATGTACGGTCCCAATCTGGGACCTCTAGGTGTTCCAAGAAGAATTGTGTAGAGTGTTCTGAAGAATCGCTTGGGCGACATATTGTGCTTTCTTGCAGTGTGAAATATTGCACCTTGTATGGTCTCGGCATCTATTTCGCTCTGGAGAAATGTTACAAGCTCTTCTATCGCCTTTCTTTCATTTGTTCTTAGCTTAAGTGAAGTTTCTTTTATTTCCGCGAAATCATGATTCCAGTTAGAAGCATATCCGACTCTCTCCTCCAGGGCAGGGGGCACTTGTTCCTGTTCTTTGCCTTCTATGTAACCGTATTCTTGAAGTTTCTGAATGACATATTCTGTTTTTCTGCCTATGGGAGCGATCTTGACTAGATATGCAAGTAGATTGTAGGGTACGTGGATGGAAGGTTCGGATGGGGAGTTGAGCCACCAGCAATACTTGTAGAGTCCTGTAAGTTTGGCAAGCTCCTTTTGATTGGCGATTTGCTTCTTGCCGAAGTATATATCTTCTAACTCATCGAATTCGTTCATGTACGTAGGAATGTCAAAGACTGAAACAGCGCGTGCACCTACAAAGCGTTTCAGCATAAGCAGGATGAGGGATTGTGGTGAACCGTAGCGAAACCAATTTTGCGGAGATAATACTACACCAGCTGATTTAGAGAACCTCTCTCCAGTCTTTGCCAAAAATAGCTCGTATTTTGAGTGATACGGCGGCGGCCAGCTTAGGATTTCTGTGCAGATTCGGTCGTTTACCCTTACCGAATCAGCTATGTCTTTTCCGTAGGCTTCGAATCTGATATCGAGGGCTTTCCATCGTGCAGCGAACTCTGCCTTCCAGGCTAGTTTTCCTTCAGCCTTCGTGTAGTCGACTTCACCTTTGTGTCCGCATCCTTGGAACTGTTGTCCCTTAATCTCCATTCCTTCACAAGTGTATAGAACCTTGTTTTCTTTTGGAAGTAGCTCATGGGCTTTCGTTGTGTAGATTCTGCCGCAGTTTGCACAAATGGCAAAGTAGGGAAGTACTTCCTCAAACTTTTCCTGTCCGACCTCTTCTCTAATTATCTCACCTACACGCTTCGCGTTCAAGAGTATGGTTTTTATTTCCTCGTTGAGGAGTCCGCGTTCATACACGTCTGTAGCTGACATAAATGTATATTTGACTCCGCATTTATCAAAGGCTTCAAGCATCAGCGAGGTAGCGTGTTCACCGAAGCTTCTATGACATTTATGCGGGTCCGGAATGGAGGTTACTGGATACCCCAAGTACTTTCTCATTGTTTCAGGCATTCCAGCTGGGACTTTGCGCAGGCCATCTTTGTCATCGGCGAACGCTATCAGCTCAGAAGGATAATCCTGTGCTTCCAATGCAACAGTTACGGCGTAGGATCTTATGGCGTCGCTTAAATTTCCTATGTGAGGGATGCCTGAAGCGCTGACTCCCATTTCTGTTCGGATAGAGTCGAGACTGCGATCTAATTCGCGTTCTCTTTCTATGATGCTGGCTGCTGTCTTGTCGTACCATGTGCCGTGGCCGATGATTTCTTCAGTCATTAATACTTCAATCCACGAAACTATGAGCGTTGGAAAATAAAAATTGTTGTGCATAGAAGCCTAAGGAGCATTCTGAGTCTCAATCATACCTACTCGTTCTTCGGGTTCATGTATGAGAAAGAGAACTATGGAAAGCTGCGGGATGACCATGCCAAGAGTTATCCAAAATGGCAACTGAGGCACACCCATCTTCATCCCTTCGATGAAGAGAAAGTTACCCAGAAGCATGCCAAAGCCCATTACTATGTAACCTGTGAAGTTTATGAATCCATTTACCTTTCCTCTGTTCTGAGGTTGGACGAGATCGGTTGAAAGAGCTACCGCTGCAGACATCACCAACAACTGGGCAATTCCGAAAAGAACCATCGAAATTGCAACTGTCAGAAGGTTGCCGGTGACAAAGATCAAAGTGGCTGCGCCAAGTGTGAGTAGCCCGAGAGTTAGCGGGATTTTTCTTCCAAATTTGTCGACAACTTTACCTATTGGGATTGAAGCCACAACCATGGTCAACAGAAGGGGAATAAAGACAAGCCACCACTGTTCTTCAGGTATTAAGAGCACATCCCTCGCATAGAGCGCGTTGATAACTTGAGTGATGGACATCCCAAACATTACGGTGATCTGGCCGATAAACATCCAGAACATCGATCGGGGCACAACCTTCCAAACGGCAACACTCTCTCTGATGGCCTTAGGATATGAAGATATGAAATATCTGAAGCGAATGGGATCTTTATTTGTCATTGTTTCTTTTAGCTGAAGTCGCCATACTGCAGCAGTGAGATAGAGAGCAGTCATGATGAGGTAGATAATTCGCATGCTGCCCTCAAGTCCAAACTGCAACAGAAGAAATCCAGCGATTATAGGACCAGGGGTGTTGAAGGTGCCGTGGATGAGCATGATGATTGAGGAGCCCATACCGCGACGCTCTGGAGGAAGCGAATCCTGAACCATTGCAAATAAGGCGGGCTGATAAATTAAACAAAGACTACTCACCACTGAACCTATCAACACAAAATGCCACGTGGGCGCAAGTGCAAAGAACAGCCAAGACAAGGCCATTCCGAAAGTCATGGTTGTTATTAGCCAACGTCTTCCATATTTGTCTGTAAGGTAACCGCCTGGGAAGGCTACCGCTGCCATCGCAAGAAAGCCAGCCAGACCTATGACCCCCAAAGACATAGGTGGCCCACCCAAAACGTCCCGTACGTAGTACTGAAAGTTCGGAGTGGGCATTTCCATGGCTAGATCCATTATTATCCAACTTATCACAAGAATTCGATAGTTGCCTGTGATGAAGGAGAACTCTTGCCTGAGAAGGTCAATCATGCCCATGAATTTCACTCTTTGAGATGAAACGGTTGCTCATTTAAGTCTTAACCTGCACTCTCAGCTCATCGGATCAGCGGAGAAGCGTTTTTCTGCAGATTCCAACGATATATCTACAGCAGCCTTGATGTGAAAAGGAATGAAAAAAGAGACAAGCACTGAACGTGTCTGGCCTTATGTTTTGCCATTTCCCTTAGACCCTGCAAAGCGCGCATTGATCTGGGCCATTCTCCAGTCCAGGGTTGGGCTCAGAATCTTGGAAAATCTAAGCGTTGACAAGAGAACCTATCAGCATGATTTGATTCAGGACCTACCGTACTCTAACAAGTCGATTATTAAGTATCTGAAGAAGATGGTGAAGGCTGAGGTTCTCGAGCAAGGTATGGAGACAAGCAGGGAAAAGGGAAGAGCCGTTTGGATCAAGTGGTACAAACCAACAAGGTTCGGCAAGTGGCTTATTCTCTTTTTGAAGACTCCAAGTGAGGTTTCTTCAGATCTGAAGAAAACTGTTATTGAAGAGCTTTTCCGCCTCTACTCATCTAGTATTGTTGGGGTCTGCCAAAGGTATGGCATGAACATTGATTCGTTTCATCAAATTCTCAATAAGCAGCATCTACTTGAAATCGTTAGGGAACAGCTTGAAAATAAACCTGAAGTAACTGTTTTCGGAAGCGTCGCCCTTGATATTTATGGAGTCTTGAAAAGGCTGCCAAGTTCCGATGAACTGGTTTACGTTGAGGAGACGGGGCGTTATCCTGGAGGAATGGGTGCAAATGTAGCAGTTGCCCTTGCCAAACTCGGCGTTCCGGTCACCTTTTTCGGTAGAATCGGAAATGACTTTGCCGGAAGTATGCTCCTAGAGAATCTAAGCAAAAGCAATGTGGATGTGTCGAATGTTCAACTTGTTGATGCACATTCTGTTCAAACTCTGATTCTCAGCGACAAAGAAAAGCGTCGCTGGCTCTTCGCTATAGGCTCTCCCCAGGCCGCAATCTCTCTAAGATTGCCTGAAGAAGTCAACTGGAAAATCATCAAGGACTGCAAAGTCGTTTACATAGGAGAAGTTTTCAGTGAAATTGCTTCAGCTATAGGCCAGTACGCAAGAGCAAGAGGCAAAACTGTCATCTATCGACCTGGCGCTCCTTTCATGGAGTTTGGCATCAAAAATCTCCACAGAACACTCGATTATACGACAATATTCATCCTGAACCAAACAAGCTGGAAGCAACTGCAATCTTCATCTAGACAAAGTCTGGAAAATCCTGCCGGTCTGCTGAAATATGGTCCGAGAAACGTGATTCTCACCAAGGGCGCCGAAGGATGCGAAATCTTTTCCATCGATAGACATCAAGAGTTCTCCGTGTCGTCTCAGTTGAAGACGGAGTTTAAACCTGTTGATCCGACAGGAGCCGGAGATGCTTTTTCTGCCGGCTTAATCAAAGGGCTACTCAGCAACTGGAGCCTTGACAAAGCTGCTGGTTACGGACAGGTTGTTGCATCCATTGCGTGCTCTCGAGTTGGCGCCAGCCCTTCATTTCCCGCCGAAGAAGAAGCTAAAGCAGCATGGGACCTTCTTCTTCACCAGCACGATCCATAGCCTGTATCAATTATTACAACAACTTGTCGATTTTTCCTTTATGATAGCTGAAGTAGTTCTCATCTGATAACAAAGAATATACGTGTGTCACACACCTATCATGACAGCGAGTGTGAGGCATCGACACAATACATGTATGTAAAACGTCGATTTTCTAGAAAGACTCTTCATCTTTCTTTCTCCCCCCTCCACTCGCTACATTCAATGCAGTTTTTCAAGCGCAAGAGTCTTTTCACCTGAAGTATCTCCACATTTGTCAAAATTAGACTATTTAGGTGTGAGGCTGTTCAGACAATACATCAGCAACACAACAACAGCAAATCTCTACCAACGTTCGCCGACCAACTCCAAGACCCGACGTGGAGAAAAAAACGCAAAAACCGTTTGAGGCAATCGTCTTCCAAGTTTCGGTGCTAACCCAACACCGTCTGTTCCCAGCTTGCAAACAACAACGTGCTCCGAGGGAGACAGAGACTCAACCCCCAATACATCACGGCTAAGCCTTGCCTTATGAACTGCCCTCTTCACATTTTCAGCAAACGTCCCTAAAACAATCAAGCGATCGACCCGGCTATCAATCCAATGGCTGTAAAGCTCTAGCTGCTTCTCCGTTAGCTCTGCTACAAATCCTTCACTACCGATCTCTCTTATTCGAATCTCCATAGGGAAGTTTTCTACAAGTCCAAATAGCTCAGCAATACGCTTTAGCGCAAACTTTCTACCGTCAACTAACTGCCCCTGCAAGCGCTGAAGTGGCACGATTGCATAGGTAGGTTTTGGCGAGACGACTCCGACATCCACAGAAATTCCCATTTTGCTTCGGTTTGGAAGTGTAATTCTTCCACGCAGCACAGAAAACCGTTCAATGCACTCAGCAACGATTGGAGCTAAGCCTACTTTTTGCTCCAAGAAACGTAGAGTAACAATTTCATCCTCGCCGGAAACCGAAAGCTTAACCCAGCCAGTCTCTATCCGACTGAAATTGGATAACGTGACTCTCACTCCTTCGCATAATCCTTTCAAATATTCCTCGAATCCTTCAAGAGAAACTCTCCCGTAAATCCTTTGAAGAAGCACTACCTCATGCAAAAAAGATTCCTTCTTCAATCAAAGGCAAATTGAGAAATCTTCATGCCACTGTTTCAAACGTTCAACTGCTTCTTCTGGAACGTTCTCATCTTGCCAAAACCTTTCAACAGCCACCTCAATAGGCACTCGTATTAGACCTTCAATCAGCTTATCAGCATAGGCCACAATCTGCTCTTCTATGGACGTGGGAACGTAACTCTTCACAGGAAACCCCAATCGCTCAGCCTCACTTTCTGCGATCCCCCCACCAACATGCCGCTCTATAATCAAAACCACCTCATTTGGCAGGTTCAACTCCCTTGCAATTTGAGCCCCAACAAGACCATGATCAACCTTATGAGTCCTCGCCCGACCAACATCATGTAAAAGCGCGCCGATTCGTACAAGCTCAACATCAACTGCCAAACCCTTTTCCTCACAGGCTTCAGCGATTTCCACCGCGAATTCTGCCACAACCTTACAGTGGTTCACAACATTATTCGAACAACCAGCCTTCTCCATGAGCTTCAGCGCTGTCCTCTCTGATGGTAACGGCTTACTCACCTAGCTCTGTCCTCAATTGGCCAATCTTTCTAGACAAAACATCAACGACTTTGCCATTGTCAAAGTGCATCATAGGTTTACTGCAAGTTGGACATCTGAAAATCAGTTCCATTGCTTCCTCGAAGGGCACTCGCCTGCATCCAGGTGTGCCACAATAGTAGAAATCATGATTTTTCTCATAGCTGAGCCGTGCATCTAGCTTCTGCAAGACATGTTTCTTTTGATTCGTGATGAAACCTTCAAGCTGGTCTGGTTGAAGCTTCCAATGGAATATGAACCAACCTGTGTTTTCGTCTCTCGACCTCCTCAAGGACACAAGCGAATGGTCATACAGCTTGTAAAGTATCTTGCGAACGGAATTCAGCCGTATTCCAGTTTTGTTCGCTATCTGATCGTCCGTAATTTCGCCTGCATCTTTTAACGTGTAGATGATTTCAATAGCTTCTTCTTGTCCTAAAACTTCTGCGACTTTGACCAATGTCTCATCGTCTACGAAAGCCAACATAGAGTACCTCGATCACCAATTAATATAATACTTACATGAAACATAAATCTCTTTATCGAAAATCTAAGATTGCCTTTTAAACTTTACTTTTCAAGACAACCTTTTTTCCGTGTTTTTGCGGAACGATCCTCAGTTTAGCGTCTTTGTGCCTCTTGGCTAGTTCTTTACCTTGGAAAAATCGATCTAGAAAGATTGCGAGGCTGGAACATTCAGAGTGAGGCTGATTCCCGACAGCAACATTGAAATCTGAAATCTCGGGGGAAAAAAACTCGCTTGGGACCTTCTGGCTGCCGACGATGACCAATATGTCTCTTTCAGTCGCATTGATTCGTGGTATGATATCGCTTGTCTGAATATTCTCACCATAGGCAGTCAGATGGACAACTACGCCGGCTTTGGCCTTCCACTTTTTCACAGCTGTTTTCCAAGGGATACCCATTTCGAAAAAGAAAGAGCCACCCCAATTTTTGACAACTCCATCTACGGCTTCTTTGATTCTTCTGTCTTTTACATCTGATAGTATTATTCCAGATGCGCCCAGTGCTCTAGCAGTGAGAGCTACATGCGTTGTTAATCTCTCATCTCTCGATCGGTAGCCCCATCTCAAAACTACAACTTCAGGCAGGTTTGCTCCCTCTTATCTATTTCAACTGAACAAGCTCTTTGACAACTCCACCGTGCTTTTTCACACGCGCGAGGACTTTATCAGTGAATGTTGTCACTGCTTCAAAGACAATATCAGCCTGATCATTCTCATATTTTACGTCTTTCACGTCAGCGTAGTCGAAGAGCCATGAAAGGAAGGAAAGAGTCTCAGTTGAAAGAGGGATAGAGAAGGCAGCTTTGACGTAGTTTCTGAGATGCTTTGACAGCTCTTGCTTAAGACCGCTGATATTCACGTTGTGCAATGCAGAGATAGGGACGACGTTTGGCGCCAAGGCTTTCACTGCTTCTGTTCTTTGTCGAGTTTCCAACTCTGTTAGCAGATCTATTTTGTTAAGTGCGATTACCACAGGAATTCCGTTGGCGCCGATCTTTTGGATAGTGTCAAGGCCTACTGAAAGTTTTCTCTCAATCTCCAATAGCGGCTCACCCGCGTCTACTATCAAGAGTATTAAGTCTGAGAATACCGTCTCTTCGAGAGTTGATCTGAAGGCTTCTATCAGCGCGAGTGGAAGTCGGTCGATAAACCCCACTGTATCGGTTAAGAGAACTCGTTTTCCGAGTAACTCTACCATTCGAGTAGTAGTGGAGAGCGTTGTAAACAACCCTTCTCCTGTAGGCACTGTTTCTTGCACTAACAGGTTGAAAAGAGTGCTCTTTCCAGCATACGTATAACCTGCTAGCGAAATGGATGGAAAACCAAGCTCTCGCCTCCGCTTTCTATGCAACCCCCTCTTTCTTCTCACTTTTCTCAGCTTTTCTTGTATTGTGTGAACTTGCCTCTGCACTGTCTCATGGTAACGGTCTACTTCATATGCACCTAGCCCCATGAATCCTGGTTGTTCTTCCATCCTTGCAAGCCGAACCTTTTCCTTAGCATGTGCCAGTTCGTAGCGGAGTTTAGCTAGTTGAATCTGGAGCTTAGCCTCAGTCGTTGATGCTCTGCGGGTAAATATCTCGAGAATTAGGTGAAACCTGTCTATGGCCTCTACACTTGTCTCTTTTGCAAGATTGTAAGCCTGAACAGATTTGAGCTTGTTGTCGAAGATTATTTTTTGGGCATTGTGCTCTTCGACTAACCGTGCAAGTTCTCTTACTTTGCCTCTTCCCACCTGAAAGCGTGGGTCAGCCCTACGTATTTGCTCAACATCTGCAACAACAGTGTATCCAGCCGCTTCCGCTAAGCTTTTGAGCTCTTTCAAGCTACTGGGTTCGTTTCTTAGACGCCGTTGTGCAATGATGGCTCTTATTTTGTTGCCTCCGACGGTTTTTTCCTTTTTTTCACCAAATCACCTAATGTAAGGCTCTTTGATATAGGGGTCTTGGTTAGGAGCTTTTCTGGAAACTTCTCTTTGGTTGCTGGAACGAGAAGTTTAACCTTCAATGCATACTGAATCTTCTCAGCTAGCTTGTTATCAGGTCTCATTTTACGGCTTTCAAGCTTTCTAAGCACGGAGACTTTTTCGTTAATTTTTCGGCCCAAATCCTCATGGCTTAGTCCTTGGGCTTCTCTCGCTTGACGTATGCGAGCATCGAAATCCTCAACGAGTTCCAGACTAGGTTCTAAGGGAGATTGCTGCCTTGCCGGAGCTTTGAATCGCCGTTTCAAAGGTCTTTGCATCTTAGCGAACTGCTTAGTAGGTTTCTGAGCTTTCAGCTCCCAGCTTATTGAACCTAGCGGTGCACAATTGCTACAGACTACGAGCCGTGCTCCTTCAATTATGGCCTTGTAAGCTTTGCCTGTTACTTGACGACCACAAACCTCACATTGCAAAGCCATGTCACCTAAACTGTTTTACATGTCTTGGTTCTTTATAGTTGTTGTACTAGTCGTGGTGCAACCATGCTACATAATTCTTTGCAGAAAATCCGTTCTGTTGCCGATTATCAGTTTGGACGGGGCGCCGGAGAAGTGCTTTTTCCCAATAATGTGGAAATTTCTCTTTCTCGGAGAACAGGAAGAATAAGACACATACGTTTGAATGGGAGACTCTTGGCTACCCTTCGGCCCACCGATGGATTTTTCTCACTAACAATTGAAGGTGCACGGCAAATCATGCAACTTGTCCCTCTTCGATTATGGGTAAGAGTTCAGGATGATGTGGCTGATTTCATTGCTAAGGGAAGAAGTGTTTTTGCCAAACACGTTGTTGATTGTGACGAAGGAATTAGACCCGCAGAAGAAGTGTTCATCACAGACAGCGAGCATAAGATTTTAGCTGTTGGCAGAGCAGTTTTGACTGGAAAGGAGATGAAAGCATTTAAACACGGCGTGGCAGTTCGTGTTAGACGAGGGATTGATGAAGAGAAAAAGGGGAAAATTAAGTAGGAGAAAAAGAAAAAAATCGCATGTGGAGTGAGAGAACATTGCGTAGAGGGATGAGTCCACGAGAGACTAGACGGTTAATGAAACGTATGGGATTAAGTATGGATGCAGTTCCGGATGTTCAGCAAGTTGTGTTCAAAACAAGCGCCAAGGAGATAATCATCGATGAACCTGAAGTAGCCATATTAAACCTCAAAGGACAAAAAGTGTATCAGGTTACAGGAGGAAAGATCACAGAGAAGGCGCTAGCAGCTGAAGAGAAAAGATCTGCAATTCCTGAAGAAGATGTGAGGTTGGTGGCTGACCAGACGGGCCGAAGCTTGGAAGAAGCGAGACAGGCGTTAGAGGAAAGCGGAGGAGACCTTGCTAAGGCAATTCTTCTCCTTCAGACAAGATAGTCTAGAATTGTTTCAAAATGCCCTGTTTTTCCATTATGTAGCCACAGTAATGGCATCTTATCATCAAGGGGTCTTCAGACTTGACGTAGAATCTAGACTGTACAGGTTCATTGCTGTTGGATATGCATGCGGGGTTGCCGCATTTCACCGTTCCCTTTATGATGCTAGGCAGTTTCACTCGTTTCTTGTCGGCTACTTTGTAGTTGCGGATTATGTTTATCGAGGCATGGGGGGCCAGAAGTGCTATTTTGTCAACTTCTCCTGGTTCTAGCTCTCTGCCTTCCACTTTAACTATGTCTTTCCACCCTAGTCGTTTGCTGGGCACGTGCATGGCGATTAACACTGTTCCGTTTGTTCGTCCAGTTATTCCAAGGATCTTTACAACATCCAGTGCGTGTCCACCCGTGATGTGATCGATGACTGTGCCATCTTTAATTTTTGAGACGAGGAGAGTTGTCTCAGCCATCACTGCTTTGCCTCCTAAACAGATTCGTAGGAAGAAGGCTATATGATTTTTCCCAGCAAAGCAGTTATTTACCACATGTTCAATTCTGTGTTTGGTGTTACAGGTGGAGTTCAAGGGTCACGACATAATTTCCTTGAAGGATTTCTCGCGGGGGGAGATTGATTATGTTTTAAAGACGGCTCGGGCGATGGAGCCTATGGCAAAGAGTGGTTCGGATTTGCTAGCAAGGAAGATTCTGGCTACGTTGTTTTTCGAGCCAAGTACTCGCACCCGTTTGAGTTTCGAATCAGCCATGCATAAGTTGGGTGGTTCCGCAATTGGTTTTGCGGAGGCGGAGATCGCTTCGGTGAAGAAGGGGGAGAATCTGGCTGATACTGTGCGAGTGGTTGAGAGTTATGCTGATGTCATCGTGGTTCGCCATCCATTGGAGGGAGCGGCCAGGTTAGCAGCTGAGTTTGCAAGCGTTCCAGTTATTAACGGTGGCTCAGGGGCTGAGGAGCATCCAACACAGGCATTGCTAGATTTGTATACGATCGTGAAAGAGAAGGGAAAGATTGACGGTCTAAATGTCGCTCTGGTGGGTGATTTACGTTACGGACGAACCGTACATTCGTTAGCATATGCTTTGTCACTGTTTGATGTAGGGTTGCTTCTTGTGTCTCCTGATATGTTACACATGCGGAGGGAGGTGTTAGAGGCTATTAAAGGAAAGATTAACGTCACCGAAAGAGGCAGCTTAGAACAGGTTATCGGTCAAGTTGACGTGTTATATGTGACACGCATCCAAAAAGAGCGGTTTCCAGACGCGGCGGAGTACGCGAAAGTTAAGGGTTCGTACAGGGTCGATCTAAATTTGCTGGAACGGGCAAAGGAAGACATGATTGTGCTACATCCGTTGCCACGAGTAGATGAAATTGCACCTGAGGTGGACAGGTCAGTTCACGCAAGATATTTCGAGCAAGTATGGAACGGGGTTGTCATGCGGATGGCTCTGTTAGGTCTAATCTTGGGAGCTGTTGAATAATCTATTTCATGCGCCGGCACACTTGCACTCAATTAGGTTGAAGATTGTCGCTCAATAGATCGTTAGCAGATAACCCTATGACCCTGCCTCGTGAAAATAAGATCTGCATTGTGAAACCACCCTAGAAGCGTTGGTCGATGTCCGCTAGTCTTAAATTGCCAATGTCCAATTGAAAAGGCTGGGCGGCGGTAGCCAAGCCAGGTCAAAAAAATCTGTCTTGACCAGAGGCGAAGGACTCAAGATCCTTTCCCGTAGGGGTTCGCCGGTTCGAATCCGGCCCGCCGCACTTTAGTCTCCAAAGGATACCCATGTTCAAATTCCATCCCCTGCACCAACGGCTGCAGAGTACTACATCAAGATCCAGCCGAAATGAGTCGATATCCAAAGCACATCCGTGGTTGTTGAAAAGTCCCCAGACGAAAGGAAATATTCAATTCATGTAAAACGTTTCGTTTTCTCTACGTGCATAATCGACTCCGTTGGAACAGGCAAGCTTCATAATCGAGGCGGCTGCTCAGAGCATACTTTGGCTGAAAATGTGATGCGAAACATGTTTTGAAAGCTCAGATTTGTCTTTGTTCTTTTTCATTGCCCCTTGTGCAGAAATAGTCATGCATGAGTTCCATCTGCTCGGTCACTGGGCAGCTCGGACAGATGCACCCTGCTTCCTCCGTGATACACTCTGGACTTTTGCCTAGAGTGCAATAGAGCAACTCCTTCTTCTCCCTAGCACAGTCATTATAGCTGGGACAGCCACCACAAACACAAAGCTTCTTCTTAGCCTCAACAGCCTCCATCCTCTGTCTCTTGCTCATCTTCGCCATCATCTCCATAGCCCGCTCAAACTTGTCCATAACACTCACCTCCGCAAACCAAATATCATAACCCAGCAACCTCAATCATTTAAACGATTTCTAAACCAGCATCACTGATCGAGAAATCCACAAGAAGGCAGAACTTCGTTCAGAGAAAGTCAGCAAATCCATCTTAGTAGGAGCCCCTTAGTTCCTGGAGAGTATTGTCACGTTGGTGGAACAAGAATGTAACGTCTCATGCTTCGGTGATCGTTGCCTTTATGCTGAAAAGAGGATTTAGAGGACAGTATACAGGACCCAACAGCCTTTGATCGAGAATCTTGAAGGAACAGCTCTGCCCATAGCTTCAGGCTCCTTATGGGTTATCAAATCATTCACGACGATGCTTGAGAGATATCTTTGGGCACGAACACTACGGATTTGGAAGACCGTCAAGCAGACGTAGCAATCGACTTTAGTAACCGGTAGCTCCAAGAACTTAGTTGCTGACAAAGCCTCCCCTCCTTTTTGTAAAGCTACCTGATAGAGCTGACTTTCTAGATCCAGTGGAACTTCCTGCAGCCATACCATCACGTAGCATCTGGTTTAAAATCTAGATGAGTTAGCGATATTCGCAACCATCTAGAATGCTGATCCTAAAACTTCTCTATCTTCGTCGCTATTTCCTGAAGATGCTTCGTAAATGGATGATCAGCGTCATCCCTCGCGAAAAGCTTCGTCCCTCCGGCCTGCAACACGTCACAAAAACATGGAATAATCTTCAAGACAGGCAAAGTATGCGTATTTTCAAAGCGCTTATAAACACTGTCTCTCTCCACAGGGGTCGACAAAAATTCAATCGGCACCTTATTCATCAAGATAGCTGTCTTCTTCTCAAATAAATCATATAATTCATGAGTCATCCTTTTGGTCCCTTCAATGTCAGAGGTATCAATCGTGCTTACCACAAGAACAACGTCTGCACTCACAATTGCATTAATAGAAGAATACTGAAGCCCAGGACTGGTATCAAACAAGAGGTAATCTAACTCCATATCATTCAACAACGTATTCTTCAATGACAACAACCTTCCCAGAGCCCGCATCTCCCACTTACGATCCTTTGACGAGATATCCCGTAGAGCCTCCGTAGCAGGATTGGCCAATCCCACCAACATTGTACCACTGCATTTACATTGAGAAGTATAATCCAAGAGCACCTTCTTAATCTCACAAGCACCATTTAAATAATCATTCAGCCAATACTCAGAACCATTTAGCTTGAAGATTGATTGAAGGCTGGGTGCACGAAAATCTAAATCGAGCACACACACCCTTTTTCCTCTCTTAGCATACGTGGCAGCAAGGTTTACTGTCAAAAGTGTTTTTCCCGTACCACCCTTGTAACTGTGTATAGCTATGATTTTACCTAACATGCCTCCCCCTCTACTTTTCAACAAAGAAATAGGCCTTCCGCCCCTTCCTCTCCTTCTTCAGATAACCCATCAAGACAAGTTGATTCAGGTAACCGCTTTCAACTGCCCGCGCACGCTTTGTCTGCCCCGACACCTCCTCCGCGGTTGCACGGCCAAGCTTGCAGATGCTGACAGCAGTTTTCCTCAAATGATCAGGCAAAGAAAGAAGAGTCATAACATCCAAAGCCTCAGGCAAATCCTGCATCACGAAATCCTGCTTCTGCCCATGCTTTTGAATTTCAATGAAAACCTCCATTTTATCGTTGAGTCTGTCCAAACTCTCTACAATTTTCTCGAGCAGTACTGTTGAGCTTTTTCCACTTGACCTATCCATAGTCAAACCGTCCACACGAGAACTCGTGACAAACACATCTACAGTAATGATGGCGTAGAGTTTATTAAATCTTACGACACAATTTTACATATTCTTAAACCTCTTACTCCAAACTCTGCACTCTTAAATAAAGAATAGAAGGAAGCTTGAAAAGCAGAGTGGAGATTAGAGTGTGGCTGGGAGACGGCGGGAGTCTTCCACTACGGGAAGCACTGTCTTGAGTTCTCGGAAGTATTTCAGAACGGTGATGCCTCGTTGAGTTACAGCGTAGACCACTCGTTTTTTACCAGCTGTACGTTCCTCCACGAGGTTCTGCTCGATCAGAAACTTAAGGTATTGCTTAAGGACGCTACAATTCACATTGGCTTTGTACATAATGTGGGTTAGCTTGAGGGGCCCACGTTGGGAGAGAACTTTAAGGATGTCAATGTACATTTCAAGCTTAGAGCGTCGCATGTTTAAACCTCTTGGCGTGTGTCTCTGCGGTTTGGCTATAAATGATTTATGTATTTGGAATCAGTTTTTCTCCCCATTGTCTAGCTGCGTTTCGCCTTTGCTTTGACTAACACGTTTAACCTGTTTTGTAATGCTGTAACTAGGTCGTCGCAGAGAATTTGCTGCATTTCTGTAGAAAGTATCTGAATCTCCAACTTCAAAGCTTGCTTCAGTTTACCTTGCAGTTGCCTCCGCTCTTGGGGAGAAAATCTTTTTGTAGTTTCCATTTTTGCCTTCTATTCCCCCTGAAGTTTGCGCGTTTGACTTGTAGTTCTGGATTTAACTGTCTTATGAAGAGAGAATCCGAATTGAGGATAAAGACGTTCTGTATATCATGTAAGCCATTTCGTTTATGATCTCTCAAAATGTTCTGAATCACGGTTCTCAGCAAAACAGAGAAGTACTCGCGCAAAATTCTGATTGAGGTTTGTGCCCATTGAGGACTTACTTCAAAGGATAGCCGAATGGGATGTTGATAGCTCCGGGAATACGTATCCTTCTTTGAAGCTTGTCTCTTTAGAGAAGCTTCATCTTCATATGGTAAAGGGTTCGTTAGGTTACAATTTCGGGCAGCATCTTTCTTTCACGTGCATTAACTATTTCGAGAGCAATTCTGTCGCCCATGCTCATTTTGCATATGTATTTCGCGTTTGAATACTGCGATCCAATGCCCATGTGAGTATTGGTTCCTCCTCCATGTCTGGTTGCTACATCCTGCACCTTTGGGACGTGGTCGAACAAGGTGCCGCCTTCTGGGATGTCGTATAATCCGTGACCAACCTTTTTGACCCATTTGAAATCTGGGTCGCCCCTCGTTAGTTCCTTAAATGTTATTAGCGTCTGGATACAATATGCACCGATCATTCCAGGCGGGTCGATTTCCATTGTTTTTTCAAGGAACTTGTCTGCGATGGGGTGAATTTTTCTGATTAGGGATTCCCTCAAACTCATTGGAAGATGCGCCGTAACCTCGAAGGTTCTTGGGTAAGGCGTCTTCTCCCATTTTACTTCTAGTTGTAGCTCTGCAGCCATTCTTATAACACCGTCATGAGTCGCTTCTCTTCTTTCATCTATTGACATGAACTCGTTTGCCAGCCACATTCGCGCTCTTTCAGGGCTAATACCTTTCGCACGCGTCAAATATCTCTCTGCATCTCCCCAATCCTGCTTTGCGTAAATAGGAGAGTAAAAAAAGTTAAAGTTCGCAGTCACACCTGGAACGTATTCTTCAGCTCTACCGACAGACAGATCTTTGAAGTCAATCATACCTGTTTTTATAAAATCCTCAACTTTTTCTTCCATGTCGTTGCTGTTAGCTGCAAAGATGAAACCCCGCTCCAATCGCCGAGATTTGTGTGGAACTTTCAGTACTAACGGCCTTTCAACAGTTTTCTTAAACCTGATTCCCATTTGATCACTCTTTACGTCAAACAAGAACTCCTCTGGATGAGGAATCCCTGCTTCCTGCAAATACCAATAATAGTTCTTTTCCACTTCCTCCCTGTTTTCGATTTTCAGCAAACCACGAGTTCCAATTATCGGGACGCCAAAGCCCTCCTCAATCTCCTTACAAGCCTCGCCACCTACGTAGACAGAAAAGGCTCTGTTAGGAATCTGTATGCATTCAAGGTCTCTCATTTCATCTGTGTACTTCAAGATATCCTTGTAGTTGTCCAAAACTAGTAGGCACTGATCCCACGAATCTGTTTTCTTGATGTCTTTAGGGTCATTTCTTATTATGACATCATCTCTTACGTGGGAGGGCAAGTCTTTGATCGGTTTCCCATTGCCAACGATTGGATTTTGGACGTATATGTTGGCTCTTTCAGGCGTAGTGTATGTGACTCTTCTTAGGTGATAATTTCGAGCTCCAGCGGCTGCGTCTAATGCTGAGTGAGAGCCGAGAATCAAAGCGATTGGATGTTTATAGCGTCGAACAATCTCTTGCATTTCTTCTCTTTCAATCATAAATTCCACTTCATTAACAATTTCGTACACAAGTTCAGATGCTTGTGTGAGTTAGCCTCATAACACTTTTTTTTGGCTTATATATTTTTTTCCATGGAATTCAATGCGTGCTTTTAGCATTAGAACTTGGATTTTGAGGGCGTCTTTATAAATAGATTACCTATCATCTAACATCTTGCGATATATTTCCATGTTATGGTGATGCTCTTCGGTTTAGGCTTTTCTGTCAATAATATTGGACAAATTTGCCTTTTTTGGCAAAGTTTGCCTATTTAAAGGTTATTTTGGGTTTTAACGTCTATTGGAGGGAGGTGCAAGTGATTGATTTCATGGAAGTATTCATTGGAAAAAATAAACGGCGAATTAGAGCTTGCAAAGAAGAAAAAAGAAGCTTTAGACAAACTATTCGACGAAGGTAAAGTTTCGCAGCCAACCTACAACTCGTTCAGTGATGAGGTTTCCGAGGCTATCGCTGAGATTGAGTCGAAACAGAATGCTCTAGTTGAGAAGATGAAGGCTAAGATAAGTGAGTTGGAGCAGCAAATGAAGACGTTAGAGTATCTGCTCGTAAACTCTGAGATCCGCCACGTTTCCGGAGAACTTGAGGAGGATGCATATAATCGTGAATGCAATGTTCTTTCACTTGGATTAGAGACTACGAGAGAAGAGCTGAACGAAATCAAAGGAGCAATCTCTAACCTTAGCGAAGGGGCCACAGATCTTCCGCAACCACCGTCAATGCTTGTTGAAGAAGATCCAGCTCAAATCGAACCAGAGACTGAGAAGAGACTTGAAATAGTCATGGATACCGAGACCACAACCTCAGTAGAAACAACCACAGAAGAGCGGCCGGCAATAGAAGAAACTGAAGAACAAATAGAACAGGTCGAAGAACAAGAAGAAAAAGAAGAGGCCCTTGTAGAAGAGGGGCAGGAAACTACCCGCCAAGAAGAAGAGAAATCATTATCCGAGGAAGCTGAAGCGGCAGAGACGGCGGGAGACACGGAAGAAGCTCAAGAGGAAGTATTGCAAGAAGCGCCAACTGAAGAGGAGACGGAAGCACAAGAATAAGCACTTAAAAAGCTTCAATCCTTCTTTTTATCCGAACAATTCTCCCCCGCATCCTTTTTCTATAGCTGTTCGCCTTGATATCGCAGAAGAAGTGGATCTATTGCGAATTGGAATAGCTTTTCACGAGAAATATAAGCAATACGACTTTGGATCTGGACATCCCTTTAGAGGCGACCGTTTTGGCAATGCCATGAAGCTTTTCGAAGAACAAGGGCTACTCAGATTGCCTGAGGTTAAGGTTTTGAAACCTAGAATCGCAACGCTAAATGATGTAATGCAGGTCCATGACAAGAGCTATGTTGACTTGATCTTAGACTCTGCAAAAAAGGGTAGAGCCTACGACTTTGACACACCTTTATCCTCCAGCATCCTTGAAGCAGCACTATACATAATGGGTGGGGCACTAAAGATCGGAGACTCTCTTTATGGGGGTGAGATTGATCGCGGAGTGTCTCTCGGCGGTGGGCTTCACCATGCAGGGGGAAATTTTGGCGGTGGGTTCTGCATTTTCAACGATGTAGCTATACTAGCTAGACATCTTCAGCAACAATATGATGTGAAGCGTGTTCTAATTCTAGATTACGATGTACATGCAGGAAACGGGACAAGCGACATTTTCTATTCTGATTCTTCGGTATTGTTCATCTCAGTGCATCAAGATCCAAAAACCCTTTTCCCAGGCACTGGGTTTGTCAACCAGATTGGCAGAGGCGACGGCGAAGGGTTCAACGTTAATGTGCCTTTGCCACCGGGGACCAGTGATGCAACATATTTTTCCGCATTGAGACAGATTTTCGTTCCCCTTAGTAAGGAGTTCAAGCCGGATATTATTCTGGCTAATGGAGGAAGTGACCCACATTTCGCTGACATCTTGGGCAGCTTGGCCCTGACAGTTAAAGGTTTTTTTGATCTATCAAGACTCATCGTGGACGTTGCAAAGGAGGCTTGTGGCGGTAAAGTTGTCCTTTTGATTGGCAGCGGCTATAACCCAACCGTGTTGCCTTCATGTTGGTATGCACTTGCAGCTGGGGTTGCTGGCGTGGAAAAGCTTGATGTGTCGGATCCATCCGTGCCCCCGGTGGAGCCACCTTGGTGTCATGAACGTGTTAAGGCCACGGTGGAAGAACTAAAAAGAATATTCAGGAAATATTGGAAATGCTTCAGGTAGGAGCTTAAAGATGGATATCCATGAGATTCGTGAGAGGTTTCCAGTAACTCGATGTAAAGTGTTCTTGAATCACTCTGCTTACTCCCCTCTTCCACAACCTGTGGTGGACATTATGAGGAATTATAACGATGATCTATGTCGTTTCGAGATCGACAATTCAAAGTACAGCTTGGGACAAGAGTTCTTTGCGAAGCTCACAGGTTCAGAGAAGGATGAGATTGCTTTAGTTCCGAATACTTCAACAGGGCTTAATATTGTTGTAAACATGCTTGACTATTCGCGGGATTCCAATGTTGTAACAACAGACTTGGAGTATCCTTCAGTCGTGTATCCTTGGCTCAAAAAGAAGCTTGGAATGGAAGTACGATATGTCAAAAACGTTGGAGGGAAAGTCTTGGTTGAAGATGTGGAGAAAGCTGTGGATGATCGAACTGCTGTGATTACCATAAGCCACGTGGCGTACGTAAACGGTTTTCGACATGACTTGAAATCTTTGGCTACGATAGCGCATGAACATGGGGCCTATCTCGTAGTAGATGGTATTCAATCGTTGGGCGCCATGCCAGTTGACGTGAGAAGAGACTGTGTGGATTTTCTGACAGCAAGCTGTTATAAGTGGATGTTGGGTCCTGCTGGAGCTGGATATCTGTACGTTCGTAAGGAGCTTGTTGAAAAGCTTGAGCCACCGTTTATCGGTTGGGCAAGCGTGAAACCTGAAGTCTTTGAGACAGTTGATTTTTGGGACATTTGGCAGCTTCAGCTTTCTGAAACTGCTAGCCGCTTTGAGGTGGGGTGTCCAAGCTTCATAAGTTTTATAGGAGCGGCAGCTGCCCTACAGCTTCTTTTGGATGTGAGTATTGAGAAAATTCAGAAGCGTGTCTTGGGTTTGACAGAGTCCCTTATAGACTCTGTAAGGAACCTAGGCTTTCAGGTTACTACTCCTGAAGAAAGAAAGTGTCGTTCAGGGATTGTTCATTTTCTTGCCGATAGAGCACAAAAGAGGACGGAAAGACTTCGGGAAAAAGGCATTATAATCTCGGCAAGGTCAAACGGCTTGCGTGTAGCGCCTCACTTCTATAATACTGAGGAAGAGATTGACTATTTAATCAAAGAGCTCAAACGCCTATAGATCTCGAGTTCTATAAGTTGATTTGTTCACCTCTCTGGCAGATGCAAACGCTAATGTCGACAGCATGGATTATATGCGTTTGGCCCATGCTCTCTCCAGTCGAGAGACGAAACTATCCTCATCTTCAGCAAGCCTTTTCTTTACTTCCTTCCAAGCCGCTGGACAATTCTTATAGTCTACACCGGCGATGCCGTGAATAATTTTGTCGATCTCTGGTCTGTTTTCGCTGGTTACTTCTATCCCTGCTTTCTCGAAAACCTGTTTGAGATGTCTGAAATAGCATGTCATAACAATCACCAGGCACATAGACAGCTTTCCAGGATTAAAGCTTTCTAAACCGGTTCAAAAACGAAAATAAGCTTCATATCAAGCTTCTCATTCATCAGAGCTCAGGTAAGAGAGGTGTTAAATCTCGAACAGCAGTCACCGTGCTCTCTCCACACTTTAAGTCATGGCTGAAATTCCTGTTTCTCTCTTTTTTCTTGATCCTGTATCCATAATTAACTAGGCATGCTTGCTAGAAGTTTCTGCCGGTTAATCGTTCATATGCTTCTACATACTTCTTCGAAGTTTCAAGAACCACTTCCTTTGGAAGTTTTGGCACCGGAGGCTGCTTGTTCCATCCTATTGACGTAAGGTAGTCACGTACATACTGTTTGTCAAAACTCAGCTGATCCTTTCCAACTTCATACTTTTCCTTTGGCCAAAACCTCGAGGAGTCTGGAGTTAGCAGCTCATCTATAAGCACTAGTTCGTCGTCGAGGACGCCATATTCCATTTTCGTATCCGCCACAATGATTCCTTTAGCCTCTGCCTTCCTTGAAGCTCTCTTATAGATCTCTAGGGATGTGTCTCCAATTGTCTCTGCTAGATCCATTCCTACTTTTCTAGCTGCCTCTTTCTCTGTCATTTCTACGTCGTGGCCAGCTTCGGCTTTTGTAGTAGGAGTTAGAATGGGGTTGGGCAGCTCTTCGGCTCTTTCTAAGCCTTTAGGTAGCTGCGTTCCACTGATAGGCTTTCCCGCTTTGTAGTTTCTCCATGCTGAGCCGTAGAGGTATCCTCGAACGACGAACTCGATCTTTATCGGGGTCGTCTTTTTCACCAGCACTGTTCTGGTGTCGACGACCTCTAGGATGTGGTTCTGCACTATGTCTTTTGTTTCATTAAACCAATATGCGGAGAGCCTGTTGAGCGCTTCGCCTTTATGGGGGATGCCGTTCGGGAGGATTACGTCGAAGGCGGAGATGCGGTCTGTGGAGACAATTAGCAGTCTTTCACCAAGATTATAGATGTCTCTGACTTTTCCCTTCTTGAAGAGGGCGAGGGGGAGATGCGTGTTGAGGATGACATCGAGACTCATTCTCTTTCACCTTAATGCTACCTTTCTTTTAGCGTTCGCACATAAGCCTCAACTTCTTTCTGCAGGTCTTGGCTGGTCAACGCAAGTATCTTTACTGCTAATAGCGCTGCGTTTTCAGGTCTAGGAACATAAGCGACGGCGACACCTTGAGGGGTCACTGCTGAAGAAAAAAATTTAGCCCACCAGAACTTTTGCGAATCAGGTGGGCAGGCAATTACCGGATATTTCGTGGAGCCTGCCACAACGCCTGAAAGAGCGTCGGACAAGCCAGCAACGGTGATAAAAACCATTGGTTCCCCCATCTTCTCGTGTTTTCTGATCTCTTCTAGTAATTTTTTAGGATTTTTGTGTGCAGATGCCACTACATATTTGCACTTCATGTCGAAGCCTTCGTGATGTAAGAATTTGCTGATGCGAGAAGCAAACTCGTAATCTCTTTTTGATCCCATGAGAACGGTGACTTGTCCTTTTGTCATGATCGTATATAACAAGAAGAAACGATTTAAAGCTTAATTACAATGGCGCCCTTATTGTCGAAAGGTGTATAGATGCTTTGAATGCAGATGAGAAATTTGAAGACCTTAAGAAAGAGATGCTTGACAGATTCTTCGAGAAGAACCCCCATTTCGCCAGCTACTTCGGTCTCCATGATCCTTATGACTATTTGCTCCCAAAAGGGAATACCGCCCACATCATTGAAAACCTCAGGATGCTGGAAGAATTCATTGACCGCATGAAAGAGTCAATCGACTACAATGAGTTAAACTACGAGAACAAAACAGATTGGATGGTTTTAGAGAAAGTCCTTGAAATGAACGAATTCGAAGTCCATGAGCAACGCCAGCACGAACTAAACCCTAATGCTTTCGATGAAGCCGGCAGTATCTTCTTTACAATGATAACTAGAAATTATGCGCCTCTAGAGAAAAGAATCGACGCAATCATTGCGAGACTTACAAAACTGCCACAGTACTTGAAAGAGTTCCGTTCAAGATTCGAAAACTCAAAACCCATAAAGCTATGGACAGAAATCGCTATCGAGTCATCACGGCAAATACCCGGATTATTCCAGTTCATTGCAAAAGCGTCTAAGGGCAAAATTCCTGAAGATCTTCATGGAAGGTTAGTGGAAGCTGTGAAAAGCCTGATGAATCCTCTTAAGGAGCATATGCAGTGGCTTGAAAGCTTGAGATTAAAAACGACTGAAAACTGGGCCTTAGGCAAGGAAAAATTTGAGAAATTGATTCAGCTCCGTGACGTCGGAATGACTTCAGGAGAGATATACCAACTTGGCGTCAAGTACCTTGAGGAGTTGAAGGAAGAAAGAGCGCGGATAGCAGCGCAAATTGCTCCCGACAAAAGCGTTGCAGAAGTTCTAAAGATGATTGAAGAGAAGGCTCCGAAAAGCTTTGAGGAATCTTTGACTGCAACGAGAAAAGCAATGGAAGAGGCAAAACAATTCGTCGTTAAGAACAACATTGCCACGGTTTATCCAGAAGACAAGCTAGTTGTAGAGGAGACTCCGGCTTTCATAGCGCCTTTAATCCCATTCGCAGCTATGATGATGCCGTCAAGATTCGACAAGCCAATGATAGGTGTTTACATTGTCACCCGTCCAAAAGATATCGCAAATCTCGGTAACCACTTAAACTATGCAAACATCCGAAACACAGCGGTTCACGAAGCATACCCTGGACACTTTCTTCAAGGCAGTGTTTCGAATAGGAGTTCTATTATACATATGCTTGCTCAGGGAATAGAGACCGCAGAAGGGTGGGCTCACTACTGTGAGCAGATGATGATGGAAAAGGGATTCGTAACCGGCTTGGAATCTAAACTAGTACAGGTCAATGATGCAATTTGGCGTGCCGTAAGAATTATTGTAGACGTGAAATTGTCCCGTGGCGAGATGGGTTTCAATGAAGCTGTAGATATGCTGATGAAAGAAGCTGGATTGTCGAAGGAAGGCGCTGTTGCAGAAGTACGTCGTTATACACAGACACCAAGTTACGCCCTTTCATATCTGCTAGGCAAACACTTGATACTGAAATTGCGAGAAGAAGTAAAGCAAAAAATGGGAACGAAATACGATGAGAGGTTCTTCCACGATACCATCACCGCTAACGGATACTTGCCGATTTCGCTCCTGAGGAAGGTGTTTGACCAAAAAATCTCGGACCTCAAGGCTTAGTCAAACATCTTTGAAGAGGCTCCATGCGCTATTGAGCGCTGATCCTCTGCTATTTTTTCTACAATTCTCTCAACAAGCTCTGGTTCAGAGGTCACTCTACCCACTGTATGAAGCTTGCCATTTGTGTTGGCGGCTATGCGTTGAGTTACTGCAAAGCCATAAGTTTCTCTGCCGTACATGTGAGGATTAGTGTTCACAATTACTGTATGAATTCCTTCTTTTCTAACAATCTTAGAAACAGACATAACATCATGAATGGCAAGATCCTCGTATTCCCGAACGATGATGCGTTTTTCTTCTATAGAACGAACTTCGCCTGTCTCTAAGCTTCTCATCAGGGGTACGTTGGCGCTTCCATCTGTGATGATAACCATAGTTGGTATTGTGGCAGGGTCACGTCTCTTCGCTTCTTTCAAGACTTCCCAGGCCTTCAGCATTCCTGCGGCAAGAGGTGTATATCCGCTGATTTTCAGTCGTAAAAGCCTGTTGGCCACGACTCTTAGATTTGTGATTGGATGTTGGGCCACAATAGCTCCGGTGTCTTTCAGCACTACTATCCCAACACGGTCTCTGTAACGATAGGCATCTCCATGTAGTTTAAGAATCGCTTTCTTTACGGCATCGATGTTGAGCATCATGGAACCGCTTAGATCCAATACGAAAATTATTGTCATCGGTGCTTTGTATCGTCTTAGCTTTTCACGGATATCTAGAAGGCCTATACTGAGGGCCGTTTGGCGACCTTCATCTTTGCATTTTTGCTTTCTCGCCGCCGCCCGTATCGTGGCTGGAAGATGTATGTCTCGGGGTTTTTTTCGAGGGAACTTCCATCCACTGGCTCTGCCTCTTCTGATTGTTGTTGTAGCTTCTGCCCTTTTGCCTACTAGTCCGCTTGTAGCCCTGCGAGTCTTTTTCACCTTGAAAGATAATCTTGACAGAGTGCCTGAATCTTTCGTTGAACCTTTGAAAATCTTGAAGAGAGAAAAGCCTTTTCTTAATTTCGGAGTTTTAGTTGCGTAGCTGATTGACGGTATTCCCTTCATTTTTTTCTTTAGGAAAACCTGCTTTCCTTCATCTTCGGCATCTGCTTTCAGTGGCTTGTCGCTTTTTGCCGCAGCTTTTACGCTGGGCAACCCCTTGGCCTGTGTTTTCGTTCTATGCCCAACGGCAAAGATTACTTGGCCAAGCAGTCTATTAATTGTGGCATAGAATTTTGACAATATCTTCCAAGCTTCGAATAGCGTTTTGTTTCTTTTTAAAAATTTTTCAAATCTCTTGCTTGCATTACCCTTGATGAAGACAACTGCACGACCCTCCTTTCTTTTCTTCTTCCTTCCTCCACCTCTCTTTTCCTGTGTCTTTTCTCCGGTTTTCGAATGTTTGTAACCAACGGTTTTTGCAGTGGCAAGAAGTGTTTCTTCAATTTCCTTCGGCGTTGCTGGTTCAAGAAATCCGCCTTCTCTTGTACGATGGCTGAGGGCGAGTTCTGAGGCGATGAGAACGTCAGCTAGCGAGACTTTTCTGTTTTCGAAAGCCGCGAGAGTGGTTGCTGCTTTGCTGATGACAATGTCGGGTCTTAACCCGTCAACCTTTAGTTCTAAACAAGCCTTGCATATTGTTTCAAGAAGTTTTTCAGGCATCGTAACACGTGGAAGTATTTTTTGTGCTTGTGCGATTCGCTTTTTCAGCTCTTCTTGAACGGGTTCATATTCTTCAAGAAAGGTTTCTGGGTTTGCTTCGAATTCCAAGTTTCGTCTTACGATTTCCATTCTTCCTCTGACTGACTTTATTCTTTCAACAATAACGGATAATGGAAATCTGTCCAGAAGTTGAGGGCGAAGTTGTCCTTCTTCTGGATTCATAGTCCCTATAAAAATGAAGCTTGAGGGATGGCTTACGGAAATTCCTTCCCTCTCTACTACGTTCCATCCTGTTGCTGCAGCGTCGAGCAAGTCGTCTGCAATATGGTCTGGAAGCAAGTTGACTTCGTCTACGTAAAGTATGTTCTGATTCGCTTCTGCAAGAATGCCTGGCTCTAGCGCTTCTATACCGTGTTTTATGGCCTTTTCAATGTCTAGACTCCCAACCACGCGGTCCTCAGTGGCGCCTAGAGGGAGGTCAACGACTCTCATTTCTCTCTCTTCAACTTGGAACTTCTTGTTTCTCTGATAAGTTACACTGCATTTTTCACACATATTAGAAGGGTCATATGGGTTACAGTTAAATGGGCACTCTTCCACGACGTGGATTCTTGGCAAGACATCTCTTAAGGCTCGAACAGCGGTTGTCTTGCCTGAGCCTTTTGGTCCTCTGATTAGCAGTCCTCCGATGTTGGGGTTAATGGCGTTGATTATCATGGCGAGTTTTAGCTTATCCATCTCAACGATGGCGGTGAAGGGGAACAGAACTCTACGGTGCAACTACTAATCTCCGAATAATGTAAGGAAATTAGAGTGATATAAGCTGTAACTTAGACCTCCGGGCTGTGCAGTTTCGTGCTAAATCTTAGTTTCTATGTTGATTTGACCAAGAAGAGTATACTTACATCCAGAGATCTAAGAATGAAGAAGATTGAGGAAACTCGAAAGATGGAAGATTCACAATTTTTGGTTGACCATGGAAACACGGAGGTCAGTAACGGCAACTTCTCCGGAGCGGTCAAACAAGGTTTCCTGATGGACAGGGGGAAAATAAGCTATCCTCTTATAGGCACGATTGTCTCAGGCAATTCTTACAAGCTAATGAAAAACGTTTCTGGGATAAGCAAGAGTTCAAAACTCTTGAGTCTTGGGGGATACCCTCTATTCAAAGTCCTATAATACAGATTGAAAAGGTGAAAGTGACGGGAAAAGCCTGGAGGAAAGCAACTTTGCGTTCATCATCCATTTTTGTGTGGCGAATTTCGAATTACTAGGAGTTTTCGGCATCTGGACAAGCGTTGCAATGATTTCTCTGTTCTCGCTTCATGGGTACTCCACTCCATAGCGCAAAGCATAGACTTTTGGAAGCATTACGACGAGTGCATTGCAGTAAATGTCGTCTTTGACTGATTGGCATCAAAATGTCTTGTCCCCGACTTTTGCTGAAAGCACATGTTCCTCTTGGCCTTTGGCGATAACTTCAAAATTGTATGCTATTTCTAGCCGCACAGATTGTGATTCGGTCTTTTCAGTGCCTTGTTACATGAGAAACTGATGTGATCGGACAGATTCTCATGCAGACTCCATCCATCCTCTCCAGCTATTTAATGCAGGAAGTATATGTCTTTTTGTAGCGTAATTCCTATATCTTGTGCGAATTCAAGATGGTAACTCTTAATACAAAACGTAGCGTCCTCCTCTTTAGGGAGTAGATATATGTACAAATTCAGCCTTTATTATGATAAGAAAGCTTCATATCAAAACAAAATAAAACCCATTATCAAAGCTCTGAAGAAAATTCAAAGCAAGTGGAAAGCTGACTTCAGCACAATAGATAGCGAAACATTACACGCAAAACAAGTTGAACGAATCAAAAAGGACATTCGTGGTATTCCTCCCCAGATTAGAGGAAAAATCGTAAGTGGCAGAAATCGGATTCTACCCTTTTCAAGGAGTAAAAACTTAAACACAAAAAACACACCGATCCTCATCCTATACCATAATGAAATCCCGGTAAATGTTTATCCCCATATGCTTGGAACAACATACTTCGAGATAGATCATCAACTGCAAAGGATTTTTGAAAACGGTCTGGAATCCCATTTGACTGCGAGGGGTCTTTTAGAAGAGCCTATTCAAAAGATCATTGCAGATAATCCCTCAATTCTAGGGGAAAGGTTGCTGTTCAAAGATGCAAACAAAGATGTGGGCTTCGGAGTAGCTGACGTAATTCTCCAAGACGCTGAAGGTAAAGTGGTAGTTGTGGAAATAGAAACAAAAGCAACCGAGACGGCAGTGGCCCAAGTCTCTAGGCTCGCTGCGGGTTTGATATCACAAGACAAACTCCTCCCAAGCAATCTGCGGAAACTGATTGTGTGTCACCGGTTTGATGATAGAACTGTCAAAGCATGTAAAGGAGCCAACGTTGAACTTTACATATTAACTACGGAGAAAATTTGTTAAATCTAACTGACTAATAAGAGATGAAGAGATTACAGGCATGTGGATGAAAGTTGGTCAGCACAAAGGAAATCATGGACATGGCTCTAAAAGTTGCAGGCTTCAAATCGGTTCCTGCAGACAGCGCTATATACGTTGAAGGAAAAGGCATCAAGAAAGTATTGTTCGGAATAGACGCAGATGTTCCAGAGCTTCTGTTTGCGAAAAAGATGGCATATGATGCTGTGATTTCTCACCATCCAAAGGGCGAGTCAGCCGTCATCGATTTCTATCAAGTTTTCAGGAGGCACATCCAACAAATGGTTGATGCGGGAGTCCCCAAGCGCGAAGCGGAGAAATCGATTCGCAAGAAGAAGCGGGCATTGGAGGTGAAGATGCATGTCAGGAACTATGGCCATGCGGTAGATATAGCCAGACTTCTTGAGATCCCCTACCTGAATATTCACACTCCTCTGGACGAGTTGGGGAGAAAAATCATGGCCCGGAGAATTGAGCAGGAGACCGGAAGAGACTCCACGGTTGGAGATGTTGTTTCGGCGCTTCAGGCTCTTCCTGAATTCAAGAACGCAACCACAAACATTGCGATACGCTTGGGTAAAGCTGATAACCCTGCTGGGAAAACCATAGTGTCCCATGGCGCCGGAACAAATGGAGGATATGAAGTTGCAAGAACATACTTCAGACATGGAACAAACACTCTAATCTACATACACATAAGTCCCGAGGACCTTGAAAAACTGAAGGCTGACGGCGTAGGCAACCTAATAGTCACAGGGCACATTGCAAGCGATTCCGTAGGAATAAACCCACTGGTTGAAGCATTAGAACAGAAAGGCGTATCCGTGACTCGGTTAGGCATAGTTTCTCCTTGAAGGTGAATATCGCTCAACAAGCCATTGGAAGTTTTCTATGAAGTTTGTTCATTTCCTAACAGCCGAAACAGAGTCTTATGGGATTCTCGAAAGAGACAAAGTAACTTGTTTGCCTATTCTAGGGAAAACGCTGAACCATCCTTTACCTTCCAGTCTTGATGCTTTAATCACTCAAGGCTTGGAAGAAAGGGAGATAGAACATGTGGTTCATAGAGCATCAAAAACAACTCTTGAAGACGCTACTTTCTATCTCAGCAAAGTAAAACTGCTAACGCCAATAAAGAAACCTCCAAAAATCATCTGTCTAGGTCTGAACTACAGGGACCACGCAGCGGAACAAAGAAGAACTCCACCTGATGAACCAGTAATCTTTATGAAACCCCACACAGCCATTGTAGGCCCAAACGAAG
>JABAOC010005403.1_pt1 | contig 29345 bp, 16 predicted proteins | sample 7062161 | NCBI WGS metagenome assembly JABAOC01 (sample SAMN14538625, study PRJNA623070) | marine sediment metagenome | biome: marine biome [ENVO:00000428]; feature: marine pelagic biome [ENVO:01000023]; material: deep marine sediment [ENVO:00002113] | place: India: Gulf of Khambhat ... | reverse complement strand
TTCCTACCATCGTCCATACTAATTATTTTATATCGATTACCTATCATCGCATATTGCTGTGACTTCTCAGACCTAAATTTTTTTAATTTGTTTGGTAGTGGAGATTGAAATAATAAAGGTTTTGTCCGTTCCGACTTATCTGAAAGGATTAAATCTATTATGTTCTGTCCGTCCGTTGGGGGTTGGTTATTCATTTGAATTCCACAAATGGAGAGAATGGTTGGATAAAAGTCGCTGGTAAACGCCGGGAGTTGAGAAACAGAATGCTTGTGAATTTTATTAGGCCATTCAAGTATGGCCGGCACACGAATACCTCCCTCATACAATTCAGCTTTTTTACCTCGCAAACCTCCCGCAGAATTGAAATTATGTATATATGAAGGCCCATTATCACTGCAAAACCAGACAATCGTATTTTCGGCGATATTTAACTCTTGCAATTTTTCTCTAAGCCTACCGACTTGTTCATCCATTGCTGAAATCGAGCCAAACCAGTGTTGCTCTTGAATACTTCTTTCCGGGTATTTTGTTCTTTGATTATTGCCTGCCACAACCGGTGTATGAGGAGTATGAAACCAGATAGCGCTAAAGAACGGTTTTTTGTCAGCGGATTTCCTTATAATAAAGTCAAGTGCTTTATCCATAATTATTTCTGAGTCGTCACCCTCTAACCATTCATCAGTAAATTGTCCCGGCCCTGTCCAGTAATTATCGCGCCATCTGAAACCACCTGTTTTTTGCCCCTTAGCCACCGGTTCTTTTTGAACGTGTCGGTAATCTTCCGAGCCGAAATCGCCACCAACATGATAGTATGGATTGTAAGTTGGCATCATCGATTCGGTGGAAAAACATTCATCAAAACCATTTTCCCATGGCGGCGAATAAGGAGATGGACCTCCAGGGAATTCACTTTGATTAACTGTTTTGCTTAATCCGCCTAAATGCCATTTACCAAAATGCCCTGTGGCGTAGCCTTTGGTTTTTAAAGCCTCTGCAATTGTAATTTCTTCCGTAGGCAATGCATAACGCCCAGCCCATTTAATGCTGTAACGATATGGGTGTCTACCTGTAAGACAACTACCTCGGGTTGGCGAGCAAACAGGCGCGGCTGAATAAAACCGTTCAAACTTGATCCCCTGCTCAGCCATAGCATCCAGATGGGGTGTTTTGACAATAGGATTACCATAACAGGCTAAATCACCGTATCCCAAATCATCTGCCATAATAAGTATAATGTTCGGATGCTTATTTGAATTTCCATGATTTGTTCGAAAACATCCAGTTGCGAATGCTAATGATCCTAATCCAAGTGCTTTTAAAAAAATTCTTCTATCCATTTATCTCTTTATAGTTAAAGGTAAATTTTATTTCTGCGGCACAGAAATACTAAATTATTAACGGTAGTAATATGATTAATGCTACACTTCAAACAAATTGATTGTTATATGTGTTAATGTTCAACTTTATAGAAATTATTATGCCTCAGTATTTTATTAAATCTTTTTCTTTGGCTCTCAATCTTAAATCTCCCTGTCCGGTGGTCAACCAAAGGATTCCGGGCTCTGGTTCAAAAATATAGGAATAAGAAAGCCGGACTCCTTTTTTTCTGGCTATGACTACCGGTTTACTCCATGTTTTACCTTCGTCTTCAGAAAAAGCGATGGACAATTCTTCTCTGTGCCAGCTTGCTGCAATCGCAGACATATCGCTTCCGGGAGTACCTCCTCTTCTCGGAAAATCATTTTGCCCTTCAGGATAAAGCCTGTTCCACATAAGAGCAAGACGACCGCTGCTTAACCTGGTTATATAACCTGGTGAGTTGCTGCTTTCAATTTTGCTGGGCCAGATATACCTCCATGTCAAGCCGTTGTCTTCTGAAAAAGCTTCCCAGAACCTGTCCCAGGGTGTACGCAATAACATCCATAGCCTTCCATCTTTCAACTGTGTCAATGTTGCTTCAAAAGCGCCATCATGCCGGCCATGACCACCCAGGTCAATGATATTACTTCTTTTCCATGTTTTGCCATTATCAGATGAAACATAAGTACAAGTAACATTCCGACCCGGATTAGGGATCAGTCTCTGAATAGGAATAACGATATTACCATTTCTGGTTTGGATTATGGATATGTTAGAACCACAGTATCCTTTAAAAATCCTTTGTCGGTCCACCCATGTTTTTCCTCCATCCAGACTTCTAATACTCCAAACGTCTCCCCGAGCTTTACTAATTTCATATGCCTCATCTTCTGGGCTATGAATATCATCCCAATACTTGAATTTCCACATATATTCGCTATCCTTATAAACAAGTACGATTACTCCATCACGGGTAAAGATGGGCAATCCGTTTTGTGGACGACCTGGCCCGGGTTCATCACACATCGTTACCCAATCCGACCATGTTTTACCGCCATCTTCAGATATGCGAGTTTTCCCATCGACAAATGTCATTAAACTGTTGTCCTTAAGCTTCACAAACCTGCGACCTATATCATCCGGTAATTTATCACAAGCTGGATGAATCCATAGTGGTGAATCTTTTTTTGAATTTTTTTGAAGTATTTTTCTTTCAAACTTGGCATCATCTCTTGCAAAAGATGAGTGGGTTAACGTAAATGCAATTGAAAGAATTAGTAATACCTTTGTACTTTTTTGAAATGACCTTCTTAAATTCCAGTACATTTCTTCGATTTTTTTTAATTTCATAAAGCCTCCATTGAAAGAATAAACAATAATTTATTAATTGATAGCAAACTTCATTTAATCTCAATTCATTAATTCAATGGTTACCTTGTCCAGCGAAGGATAACGGTCTCCATTATCAGACCTGAAAATGCACCGGTATTGTATATATCGGTCTCCCGGATCCACCTTGAACTTATATTCATTCTCTTTATTCAATGGTATCCATTTACTTGTTTCAAGAGAAGGTTTATCCTTTGATAACCTGATACTGAATAAAAGTTCTGAACCACTTTCGGGGATGTTGGCAATGAATTTGACTATTCCGCGATCCTTTCCTTTTTTGAAGAAATGAATTGATGATATATACTCTTCCTGGTATGTTCGATTATAAATATGTCCTATATCGGTTCTATGGATATAATGTGGTCCAACTGTAGGAAGAAATTGTATTTCAGGTTTTTTAAAACGTCTTCCGTCATTGTAAAATACTTTTGATTCTGTATAGTGACTTCCGTTCTTCGTGTGATTGGCCACCAGTAAATCCATTGATCCATCATGGTTAAAATCTGCAGCCATGGCATCGTGACCACCATCTTGCATGAAGTCTGTCCTGTTTGCATCATAGAATCCTGAATCACTGTTCCAGAACAAATGGGCAGCTACCGATTCCCGGGTGTTTCCATAATGATAAGCGGGTAAAAACACATCGAGATATCCATCCTGATCCCAGTCAGCCACAGTAATGCCAATCCCGTCAACACCTGGCAGACGCTGGGCATTGGTAGCATTAAACCCATCAGGGCTTCCCCAAAAAATAAAAGTGCCATAGTCCAAATATAGCGATGGAGCGAGTTTGTGGCTGGTCACCAGCAGATCAAGCATCCCATCGTTATTCAGATCAGCTGTGTTTATGTCCGAGGGGAATGGGATGGGCCACGAACTGATGTTCTCAGATGAAAATCCATTTTCACTGCCCCACAGAATGATAACTTTATTGTTCCTCTGGATGGCGATGGCAATATCCATGTATCCGTCTTTATTATAGTCAGCAGTAACATTTTGAATTGGTCTCCCGGATAAAGGGATCAATTCCCGCTTCTCCCTCAAGAAGCCTGACTCGCCACCGTACCATATCGCCAAACCTTCAGGATCACTATTAGGAGATTCCTCCTTGGTACTGATAATATCAAGAAAACCGTCATAATTAATATCGGTCACTTCCAATCCACGTACACCAAACTCATTTACGACCTTGCGGCGACTGTCTTCAAAACCCATTAAATCACCCCAGAATATATTAAATCCGATCTCGGGATGATATTCTTTTGTAGCATGGACAATTGACAACTGGATCATGTCCGGATAGCCATCATCATTTAGATCTGCCCCATAACTGGCATATGCTGAGCGCATGGTATATTTTGAAAACAGTTTTATGTCAAAACCATCAGGCCCTCCCCAATATATCCCTATGGGTACATCCTCATTTATGCGTGCTTTCCTGCCATTGCAGAACACTATTCTGTTTGAACGATTTTTGATCCCCTGAGCAAATACAATCTTTCCCACAGCTGATGTAGGAATCCTTATGTCCGACAATGTAAATTCCCGGCTACCTTTGCCCATCAGAATATAGGAATTCCCTTGAAATGTTTCTTTGGTCCGACCGATACCAGCGATTATGTCCTGGAAATTATCGCCATTGATGTCCCCAAAGGCTACAGCAGAAATAAAGGATATATTGAAAGAGGTCATAGCAGAGCCATCGAAATTTAAGTCACCTTTTCCCCAAAAGATATGAAGGCTCTCATCTTCATTTTCACAATCTGTTACTACAATATCAGTATAACCATCCTGGTCAAGGTCATCCAGTCCAAAATTGGAGGCCGGTGGAACAGACAGTTTGTTGAGTCTGTATTTCTGATCATGGAGATCTTCAGTGATGACATAAAGGATATCTGAATATTTATTACTTCCTTTGTTGGTGGTAGGGTTAATTCTGAGTCTCTGGCGTGTTCCACCTGTAGCAACTAGATCCGATTTATTATCTTTATTCAGATCATAGACAATAAGCCTTCCTGCATAATTTACTTTTAGATCAACAGTAGTGGTATTTTTTTGACAATATAATTCAGTTTCCTTGTTCTCTGTCAGGGATAGTTTTCCATTATTCCAATAAATCAAAATCTGACCCGGGTCATCGAGTAAAAATACCAGATCAACCAAACCATTTTGATCCATATCTGTCACTTTCATATCGACCGCCCTGTCCACCACAATATCGGATGCATTGAAATGCATATATCCATGTTCACTACCCCAGTAAATCCTTGCAACAGCTTCGGGTCCATCTAACGGGGACCACCTTGTTCCGTTTAATACAACGATCTCCGGCCATTTGTCCTGATTTAGATCTGCAACCTGTACAGTGACTGCATCTATAGTAACCAGACCGGTTTTACGTTCATTGACCCACCCTTCTTTTGTCCCCCATAGGATGGTGAGGTATCTTCTTGGGCTAACACCGTTGGCATTTGGCAAAATGACGATATCAACGTGCTGATCAATGTTCAGATCGGCAACAACAGCATCAATGCTACCTTCTACCGGCAATTCTTCTACAACTCTTTTGTCACCCTTTTTGCTAAGATGAAGGCAAGTTGCCGTGGTATTATAAAAAACATCATGAGAGGAATTTACAGGAAAGTCAATATAACCATCGCTGTTAAAATCAAAGCGGTTGATAGTCTTTATGGTTCCTTTGTTAGTTACATAAAGGTTCCGACCAGTAGCATCAAATGTACCATCACGGAAATCTTCAAAACTTTCCTCAATCCATATTGTCGTATTCTTGTTTTGACCATGCAATTCAGGTAAAAGAACGAGACAAGCGATCAAAATGATACAAGTTTTTGAGAATTCGAACATTGATTTTTTTGATTTATTTGAAATTTGGTGCTTGAATTTTATGATTTCTTGAAAGTCGTTTTAGAATTTCAAGTATTCTTATAATCTTTCCGGATTTTTCTGGTTCTTATTTATGCCAACAGGCAAAGCTTCTCGCCACCCTTTTTTAAGCATGGCTGCCATTTCGGTGAGAACATCTTTATATTCTGATAGACCAGCTAAATTTTCTGTTTCCAAGGAATCATGAATATGTGAATATAATTCTCTGGCAACAATTTTTTTTGTTTCTATTTCTTGCCATTCTGTATAGCGATATTTGTCGGTCCTGATTGAATAACCCATATATTTCAGCTCTTCTCTTGTATAAATAGGTCGCGGAAACTGACTAAAGGCTGCTTTTTTCCAAATTCTATTAGGTTCATCAATCAAAGGTCGCATGCTTATACCTTCTAATCCATCAGCCTTTGGCAGATCACAGAGATCAACAAGTGTTGGATAAATATCAACAAACTCAACCAATGCACCCGTCTTGATTCCTTTATTTTTCTGATTAGGATCAGCTAAAATTAAAGGTGCTCGCGTATCATATTCGAAATTTGTTATTTTGCACCAAAGATCATGTTCACCAAGATGGTAACCATGATCGCCCCAAAGGATTATTATAGTATTATCTAAAAGCCCTATTATCTCAAGCCGTTTAAGGAGCTTACCGATGAGAGCATCAATGTAACTTGTGCTTGCGTAGTAACCATGGCGCAATTCTGCAATTTTTTCAGGTGTGAGAGGACCTTCATTGGGTATATCGGTGTAACCTCGTAACTCTCGCCAATTATGTAAAGCAATAACGGGCACATTTTTTGGTTTTTCAGGATTTGCCGGAGGTGCTATTTTTTCTCTATCATAAATATCCCAATATTTTTTCGGTGCACAAAAAGGCAAATGAGGTCTTCGAAAACCAACGGCCAGAAAAAATGGCTTTTTCCGAATGTCCATTATAATATCAAGAGCAGAATCTGCAACGCGTCCATCTATATATGCGTAATCGGAAACTTCTATACACTCAGTAGATTCTCCTTTCCAACTTTTTACAGTACGGGCATTTTTATCAAGAAGATATTTCCCTCCGCATTCACTTGTAACTGCTAAGGTACCAGGTACAGACCATGATTCAGGATCCTGTGCCCATCTGGGATCATGATAAATTTTACCAACTGACTGGACATGATAACCGTGATTTTTAAAATATTGTGGCAACGTTATTACATCCGGAATATTTTTCCTAAAATGAGTCCTGTTATCCCAAACTTTTGTTGTATCAGGTCGTCGACCGGTTAACAAGGAAGATCTTGAAGGATTACATACTGCCTCTTGACAATATGCACGATTAAAGACAATTCCTTTTGATGCTATTTTATCGATATTTGGTGTTATGGCAATTGTGTCACCATAACAACCTAAGGTCGGTCTTAAATCATCAACCGCGATAAACAAAACATTCTTTTTTATTTTTGGTGCTGCAAATAAGCTGTTGCTATTAAAAGATGACATACCTCTCATAGCGGTTGTCATAATACCAACACTCGCTAAACCTAGAAACTTTCTTCTGTTCATGATATTATACCTCTAAAACATAAGAATATTTATGATTTTCACGCTTCTTTTTTTCTCCCTGAAAGAGAACCATGAGCAGACCACATATAATTGATGGTTCTTTTTATTCAATTGATAGAATGTATATTATACATTAATTGTCACATCAGATTCTATAGCCTCATCATTCAAAGCTGCTCTTATTGTATTAATATCTTTGCTCATAATTTGTGTGAAGCGATTAATATCTCCACTGTGTAGAATGAGGTTAGCCCCCATCTTTGCCCACGCTATTTCCTGATCAACATTGTCATCGTAGAATGCATGAATCCCTGCTCCAATATTTGCTTTTCTTGCCTTGGTGATAATTGTTTCAACCGCAGCTTCAAATTTTGGATGATGATATTGTTCGGGAATACCAAGGCTACAGGTCAAATCGTGAGGTCCTATCTGTACGGCATCAAGGCCGGGAACTTTTAAAATTTCATCAATTATGTCGATTGCCGGTTGACTTTCAATATTTATTATCAGCACGTGATTTTCATTATTTATCTCGATGTATCTGGCTAACTCAGGTTCAAAATCTTTCGTACCGTCTAAATAATTTCTCAATTTTTGTCCCTTTAAAGGTTTAGCTTTCACAGCTCCTACAAGATGTTTTACTTCATTCACCGACTCAACATAAGGAGCAGCTACTCCTTTTGCACCACCATCCAAAACCATGCTGGCCTGATACGGATCTGGAGAAGGGATTCGAACCACTGGCACTACACCCTTTCCTGCGTAAGCGTGACACATCCATGAAAGCTGTTGCCTGTTGATTGCAATATGTTCAGTATCGATAAATACAAAATCCAGGTTAAGTTGGTCTATTATATCAATCCATTTTGGAGAAGTACTCACGATCAATGTACCATAGACCCTCTTACCGCTTCTTAGCGATTCTTTTAATTCTTTACCGGTCATATATTGCTATCTCCTATATATCGTTTTATTATTTACTCAAGTCCAGAATGCCAAATCTTATTGCAGTTCTCTTTCTTTCCGGATCATCTGAGCTGTCCCAAACACAAAGAAAAATACCCGGTTCTTTTTCAAGAAGTGTAGGATAACTGTTACGATTGTTATCCCAGTAAAAAAGTTTTGGTTTTGACCAATTTTTGTTTGGTTCTTTTATGACATAATAGAGACCTTTTCTTACCCTTTTTTTGTCATCATTATATACATAAATATGCCTTCCTTTTTTATCTTTTCCAAAAAATGCTTTGGCAGTAGTATTATAAAGGGACGGTTCTTCTATTGACATAGACCATGTTTTCCCATTGTCTCTGCTTACCGAAGAGTATGCTCGAGGAACCTCGAGAGATAATTTATCATTTTCATACTGAGCGGTACGCATTACTATCTTTAATTCGTCCGGATTATCACCCTCGGCAATATTACCTTCGTGAATCCATACTTCTGATGGTCTTGGTATGTAAGATTTCAGCTTCCAGTTTAGCAGATTTGTACTTTCCAACACAAATTGTTCCCTATCACCTTTTGGATCATGTTTCTTTGTATTACGGTGTAAGGGAAGCAAATACCTGGTGATGCCATCATCCTTTACTGTAACAATGCCTGCACATGTAATAATGGGTGAATGGAATTCCATTGTTAACTCAATGTGTTGCCATGATAGTCCGCCATCGCATGAATATGCAGCACATAGTTTACTATCTTCACTATTTGGGTAGTATTGAGGGCATCGCATGGCAAAACACCAAATAATATTTTGACCTTCAGGTTTGAATAATACAGCATTGTTATAAGTGAATCTTTGCGTACCATTAGGAAGCCTGTGGTCGAAAATAAATACGGGTGGAGTCCAGGTTTTTCCTCCATCTTTGGATATTGAACACACGATATCACCCATATCACTTTTTCCTCTTAACTGCAGTCCGTAAGCAACAACATAATAATTTTGTTTCCAATTGGCAATGAATGGTTGCCATATTTTGCTGTACGAACTATTAGGAGCCAGATTGTCAATGGTCACAATCTCTTTTACATCACCGGTTTCTTTTGTCATACCAACATGTGTAGTAAAAATTAAACCAATAATGAGCATTAGACTAAAAATTATTCCTGATCTTTTCATTGTTCTGTTCCTTTCATTAGGTATAAAGTTAATTTTTACCATTATTTCCAACATTCATTAAGTATAACAACAGATAAGCTTAGTTTATCAAATTCTTTTTTTATAATTGATTTATTAAATATTATCTGTAATAATCTCTAAATCAATACTTAAACCCGGCCCTCCATGTCTCCATATCCACCGCTGGATCAGCATTTTTTTCAGGAAGCCACTTTCTTAATTTCTCAATCGTATGTTCAAACTCCGGTTTGCCAGCTAAATTAAACCATTCATTCGGATCCGAAAAGTGATCATACAGTTCTTCACTTCCATCCGAATAACGAATGTATCTCCATCGTTGACTGCGAACAGCATGATTTCCTTTGCCGTATGTCATCACGGCTGGTCTATCCCATTCTTGATCAGGATTTTTTAATAACGGCATCAGACTAATCCCGTCAAGATCAGAGCGAGGATTTAGATCACACAATTCAATGAGTGTCGGATAAATATCTAACAGACTAACTGGTCGCTCACAAATAGCTCCTGCGTTTGTAATATTTGGCGCTGATATTATAAAAGGCGTGCGGTTTGATTTTTCCCATAAAGCAAATTTTTCCCAATGTTTTTTTTCGCCTAAGTGGAAACCATGATCAGACCATAACACAATAACAGTATTTTCTTTGTAATCGCTACTTTCAAGTGCATCTAAAATCCTTCCTATCTGAAAATCAGCAAATGTTGCACAAGCCTGGTAAGCCTGTATAGCCTCTTTTAATTGATTGTTCCCGACGATAGTTTTATAAATAAACGGCTTTCCTTGTTCAAGCATTTTTAATGCACCAGCGGGAAGATCATTAAGGTCATCTTCAAATAATTCCGGCATTACAAGTTTTTTTAGCGGATAGCGCTTGAAATATTCTAATGGGGCATACCAGGGAGAATGAGGTCTGAAAATCCCGGCTGCAAAGAAAAATGGTTTCTCGTGTTTTTCATCGAGGAAGTTAATTGCATAATCAACAGTTTGAGCATCTGGAGTCTGTTTTTCGTCTTTTGGCCAGGCGCCCCAGTCAAACGGCTGACTTGTAGGTCCTCCACCACGACCACCAATCCAATTTGTGATTTTGTTCAACTTTTGATCCGGATAAGGATCTGTCCGTAGTTTGAAAAATCGATGAAACGATGCATCATCGTGAAAAGCATTATTATAATGGTGATGATAAATTTTACCAGCACCTTCCGTCCAATAACCGTGTGCCATAAAATGCTGTGGAATAGTCACTACATCAGGCAATGCTTTTCTCCAATCTGTTTTATTTCCATAAACGCCTGTTGTCGATGGGCGTAAACCGGTCATAATAGAAGCCCTTGAAGGATTACATGCAGGAGAAGAACAGTATGCCCTTGAAAACAGTACGCCTCTCTTTGCTAATCGTTCTAAATTGGGCGTTTTAATTGGTCCATTATATAAACTAATCCAATCATTCAAATCATCAACTGCTAAAAAGAGGACGTTAAGTTTACTCGTTGCTTGTTTCGGTTTTTTGATAAATTCTATCGACGCACTGATAGGAGATGTCGCTGCAATTGAAAAAATAGTTGATAATTTTAAAAATTTTCTTCGCTTCATTTCATTACCATAAGAAGTAATGTCTTGTTCAAATTAATCCTGATTTGAGGAATCTAACTCTCTGACTATTAAAAATATTGTTCTCGATCATGGTAAACTTGTAAACAAACCTTTCGGAAGTATGCCCTTATTTTAACAGCGTCAACTTTTGGATCAGTGTCGTTTTACCCACATCCAATTTATAAAGGTAGATTCCGCTCGGCATATCATCAGCGTTCCATTGAATATTATGGATACCTGCTGTGTGCTGTCCGTCAACCAATGTCGCAACCATTTGTCCGCGGATATTATAAACAGTCAACTTTACCTTTGAGTCATTCGGCAATTCAAATCGAATACTGGTTGTTGGATTGAACGGATTTGGATAATTCATTAATTTGTATTTACAAGGTATGCTTGATATTGACATTTCCGGAACAGAGGTCACCACATAACTGTCTTGGCCATTTGTTAACCAAAACAAATTAAAACGAACATAATTTATCTTGAGATTTGCATCACGTTCATAAACTAAACCGATTGTTTTGTCCTTTAATGCAACTAAATCCGAATTTCCAGAACTCCCTCGATAAATACTCTTACCACTGCTCCAATTTGATCCTTCATCATAGCTTATTCTTATCGTTATATTTGCTTTGCTGTACGTTAAAGCTGGATTTGCAAATAGAAGCCGGCTTTTGTCTTCGTCCCCATAAGAATATCTTAATAGACTTGCCTGACATGGTGGCTCAATCAAATCGGGATCATAATAAGTATCAGACCATGTATTGCCGCAATCTTCACTGATGGCGATTTTCCGAGCCTTATAAGTACGCTCATAATCCATCATGTTAATCATCAGATCACCATTTGAAAGCTCTGCTACTGTAGATTCCCCTACTTGATGATCTGATACGGTGCCACCAGTTTGCCACGTTTGACCGTGATCATCTGAAATAATAATGCCGCTTGAACGATTTTTTGTAACGGCTTCAACATAATTGAAAGGAATAACAAGTCTGCCTTTTTTTACTTCCTTTTTAAGCTGTGTGCCATGTACCGGACCTGTCACATACCATGTCCAATTGGGAGATTTGACATACTCTGTAATTTCACGAACATTAGTCCAGGATAATCCATTATCCTGTGATGATACGACAAATACTTTACGAATATCAATACTTGTTTGATCGATGATAGCTGTTTCATTATCTGAGCCATTGTTCCATGTCATCAACAAAAAGATTTCTCCGCTTTCCCAATCAACAACAGGGGAAGGATTGCTACAAGTATTCACCGAATCATCCCAAACAACAGTCACATCACTCCATGTTTCACCATTATCAATAGAGCGTTTCATAATGACATCAATATCGCCGGTGTCTGAAAAACTGTTCTTCCTGCCTTCGCAGAAAACAAGTAAATCCTTATTGGGCGTCTGAATAATGGTGGGTTTTCTAAATGTATAGTATCCTTCTGTTCCTGCTTGAAAAATTGTCGTTTCCTGGTACAGACTATCTGTCTCAATATATTCCTTCACCCAGGCAAGATTGAATCTGGCAAATTCCAAGTAATCATAATGATCATTTCGTCCGGATTCATAAAAACAAATAATAGAACTGTCCGGTAAAACTGCAATATCCGAATATGCAGATTTGCCTTGACATACGACACGTCTATTATGCCAGTTATGCCCCCCATCTCTGCTAAAATAAATTGTTAATCTATTACGTGCCTCTCCAGAACTAACATTACCGCCATATTGTATACCAGGACAGCAAAACAGTATTGTCGCTTCCGATTCACTCGGAAATCGGATCAAACCAGCATGGCATTTGGGACCTGGTAGGTTTTTGTCTTGAATGGGATTGGAGACTGTTAATCCTCCATCCAGGCTGTACAGGATTACTCGATATCCCTCGCCAGAACGAAAGTTTATATAAATTTCATTGGGCTTATATTCAACAATAGGAAATTCCTGGGTTGACATAGCAACTCCAGAACTTTTAATAATTGTACCATGATTCCATGTCTGCCCATGATCATCGCTGTAAAAAAGAACTCTATGAGTTACTTCCTCGTTATAGACATTAAGAAAATAATATTTTGCCTGTATAATCAATCTTCCGCTTGTCAGTTGAATTCCATGAATTCCATTCCCGACACCGCATCCATAAGCATTCTCAGGGTAAGGCAAATAAATCGGTTGCGGTTCAGTCCAGGTTTGGCCATCATCATCGCTAAAAACATAATGGTCTCCATATCCTTCGTTTCGCATCTGCTGTAAAGGAACATTGAATGCATATTCTTTGGATGAATCGTAATCCCAGGCAGGATGGTAACGCATAAATTTAAATATACGTCCTGTTTGGTAATCAACAAGCGCAGGCCCACAATGAATATCAATACTATCTTTGCTGGCAAGGATTCTTTCTTCTTCCCAGGTCTTACCTTTATCCGTACTTCTCAATAGCGAAACATCTGACTCATGCCCCCAATCCCGTATGTTTAAACGATCATAATCTTTTGGTGCTTTGCGCTTGCTGGCAAAAGCGAGTATGGCTCCGTCCTTTGTTACAACAAGAGAAGGTATACGGTAGTTATAACGATAATCTACATTTGGTGGATCGAGATTACGATAAAACATCCTGGTCTTTTCTAAAAATGGTTCACCAGATTCCATTGCATGAATTGAGAGGTAACAGAAAAAAATCACAAGAAACTGAAATAAAAGCTTTTTCATCCTATTAATCCTTAATTTTTAGTACTAATTTTGATTTTCAGTCAGCCATTCTATATTAAAGCGAGCGAATTCCAGGAATTCATAAAGCTGTTTTTCACCAGACTCATATAGACAAAGGATTGTACCGTCCGGAAGAACAGCAATATCGGAATATGCGGATTTCCCTGCATTTAATACACGCTTATGCGACCAGCTACTCCCACCGTTTTGACTTAAATAAATGGTTAATTTATTCCGTGCATCAATAGATCGAATGTCCTCATAAAATGAAATACCAGGGCAGCTAAATAGCAAAATTGGGGAGTCCTTATCCGAATATCGTACAATCCCGGCATGGCATTTGGGATTTGGCAGATTCTTATCCTGTATTGGATCGGATACGGTTAATCCACCATCTGTGCTTCTCATTATTATCCGATACTCTGACCTATTGCGAAAGTTTAGATATATCTCATTCGGTTTAGTTTCGACGATGGGAAATTCCATAGATGAAATGTTGACATCAGGATTTATCTTGGCACCATGATTCCAGGTTTTACCGTGATCATCGCTATAAAATAGCGCTCTGATCGTCTTCTTCGTACTCGCGTCTGATAATATGTAATATTTTCCTTGAATGACCAGCCTCCCACTTTTCAGTTGAATTCCATGAATCCCATTTCCTACACCGCACCCTATCGCATTTTCCGGGTAAGGTAAATAAATCGATTTCGGCTCGGTCCAGGTTTTACCATCATCATCGCTCATTATATAATAGTCGCCATAACCGTCCCTTCGCATCTGTTGCAATGGTACATTGAACGCATATTCTTTGGAAGTATTAAAAGTCCAAGCAGGATGAAATCGCATAAATTTGTAAATGCGTCCCGTCTGGTAATCGACCAATGCCGGGCCATTATGAATATCGATGCTGTCTTTACTGGCAACGGTTTTTTCCGTTTCCCATGTCTTACCGCCATCCGTACTTCTCAGTAAACAAATATCAGTCTCATGACCCCAATCCCGTACTCCCCAGGGCCTTAAAATGTCCAATCGGGAAGAATCTTTTGGAGCTTTTCGTTTATTTACGAACGCAAGTACGATCCCTTCTTTGGTAACCACAAGAGATGGGATACGATAATTATAAAGGTAATCCACACCTTCCGGATTGGTATCACGATGAAAAATCCTGGTTTTCTCTAATATGGGTTCAAATGGTTTTTCAGCACATAATGATAAAAAAATGATTCCGACAAAAAAAATAAATAAGAAGTAAGTCTTAAATGAAACAATGTACTTCATTTGTAATTCCTTTTGTAAAGTAATATACTATTTTTCCGGTATTTTCCATGTCTTTGGTTTTTTCCAGTCTGCCGGCGGATCTAAGACAATGGTCTCTACATTATCAGGCTGCAAACGACGGAACTCGACAACTTTCTTAAGTAATTTCTCAACTATTTTAGGATTTTCTGCGGCTAAATTTTTTTCTTCATATGGATCTTCGGTTAAACGGAAAAGAGAAATTTCAGCATTTGTCAGTGGATCATCGACTAAAAGTATATTAGGTCCCAATCTGACTAATTTCCATTCAGATGTATTAATAGCGTTGCGTTCATATTTGATCTTTAATGAATTATTCGTATTTTGCTTAATTCCTCTCCCTTGAAAGTATGAGTGAAATTCCCAATCATCTCTCGTTGAAATTCCTTGCAGTATTTTATAAACATCGTCACCGTCACATTTCTTTTTTTCATTTGAAGGAATTCCAACAATACGCTCAAGCGTTGGAAAAATATCAATGTATGATAGGGGGATGTCTAGTTTTCTGGCTCCTTTTAATCCGTTAGTCCATCGAATCGCTGCGGGTACGCGAATACCTCCTTCATATAGTTCCCACTTACCTCCGCGTAATGGCAAATTATTTGAACCTGCTCTTTTTACACCACCATTATCACTAAAAAATAAAATTAGCGTATCCTTTGCAATCTCTTTATCATCCAACGCCTGTAGAATATAACCAATCTCATCATCCATGCAAGCGACCATCGCTGCTTTTTGTCTTCTCTTATTATCTTTAATATATTCAAAACGTTTCATGTAGTTTTCAAGGACATGATTGGGAGTATGGATAGCATTAAAGGCAACGTAGAGAAAAAAGGGATCGTCAGGTGTACTTTCTTTAATAAACTGAACAGCTTCCTTTCCAATTAGCTGGGTACTGTAACCTTCATCATAACTTAAATCACATTGACGATGCCAATCAAGAGCACCCCTGTTTTGATGGGTAAAATAATCAATTGCACCACCATAGTGTCCGTAGAAATGAGTAAAGCCCTGGTTAAGCGGATGATATGGTCGTGCGTGCTGTCCAAGATGCCATTTGCCATAAGCGCCACGCCTTTTATATCCCACCTTTGCAAGCATTTCTGGCAATAGTTCTTCTTCCTTTGGCAGCGCTCGTGTACCCCACAATTTTATGGTAACTCTCTGCAAACCAAAACGAATGGGATATCGTCCCGTCATTAAACCTGCTCTGGTTGGTGAACAGATTGGACAAACGTAAAATCTATTGAGCTCAATGCCTTCATGGGCAATTCTATCAATATTTGGTGTTTTAAACTCTGCTCCATGATAGCCGACATCTTTCCAACCCTGGTCATCTGAAACAATGATCACAATATTTGGTTTTTTCAGAGATGTTTTTTTTAAATTAATAAAGGATGAAGATAATCCTGCAATGGCTCCCATTGTGGACAATTGCATAAATTTTCTTCTATTCATAATAAGTTTCCAAATAATAAAAATATATATATTATATTAATGGTCGATGCGCATCCAAACGAAAAATACTTTACTTAAAGTTACTCCACTGGTTTAACGATGATCGTAAACATGTCCTGCCCAATTCCACCATTCTCACCTATTACATCAAATGTACCGCGCTCATACTTTTTCACAAAAAGACTAAATTTTTTGGATTCATCATTAATCAAATCTTCGCCTGTATCAGTCCAACCATTGTCGATTGAAAGCCAAACTGGTTTGGGTGAAATGGCGTCACTGTGAGCAATATAAATATAAGAATCTTTACTGGTATTAAAACTAACAAGAGATTCCCCTGTCCAATGCCTTGAATCATTTGCGGTTCTAATCCAATCCTGTCCGACCAAATGTTCAGGAATTGAAACGATGGTCGATGTTCTATCTCCATATTGCATGTCACCTTTTTGTATATTTTGCTGAATGGACCAAAAATTTGCATGTTCAGCTCTATCATCCACAAATAGATTTCGAATCACTTTCCCGGTTTCAACCCCAGTAATAAATTCAAGATTCATTTTCTGAATCCATTGTCGATTCGGTCTTGCATTTACATTGCCTAAAGTCCAGTCATCATGATACACATAAATAAAACCTTCATTATCCACAGCAATATCAGAATAGCCGGCTTTATTCCACAATCGTTTTGCAGCGTACCAAGATTTACAATCATCATTGCTTACTTTGATCGTTAGGTTAACTCTGCTCTTCGTCCTGCTGTCGTTATTAGAAAATAAAATATTTTTATCATCGTACCGTAATATCGAAGCACAACATTGCGGATCAGGGAGATTGTAATCAAATTCGGCTTTTGACCAACCATCAATTCCATTATCGCTATAGGCAATGGATCTCCTTTTGGTTTTGGAAAAGGATCTACCATTCGCCAAATACTTACCCGAATTAAGCTGCACTATAGTCGCTTCATTAAATATTTCAGAACCGTCTGCAGGAAAAATAATGCCGCCTGGATGCCAGGTGTCGCCATGGTCATCGCTATAAATAAAAACACTAGTATTTTCAGCATGATTTCTCTTTTTGGCAATCCATGGAGCGCACACAAGCCTGCCATCATGTAATTGGAAACCATGTCCAGCACCAGGTGCCAACACAACCCAATTCCAGCGATCTCGATACGTTTTGAATATATCAGTAATCTCTTTAGGCTTACTCCATGTTTTCCCGGCATCAGTTGATTTTATATGATACATTTTTGCATACTCGATGGCATAGATCATATGCACTGTATTTGTTCCTCTCTCAGCAATAAGCCTGTGATCACTAAAAGATTGATTTTTGCTTATACCATCGACGACAACCTGAAGCTGTGACCATGTCTTTCCCCCATCCTGACTTCGCTTTATTGCACCATCGGAAGGATGCCAATCTCTACCTTCAGGCCCACTCCTTGCATCAACAGCGATCACAATTGTATTGTCGGCGGTACAAACAATACTCGGAACTTTAAATACTGCGTATTTACTGTAGTCACTATGATCAAAAACCTTCACACTCATATAAAAGGGATCAGCAAATAATTGACTTCCCAAAACTATTACGATGATTATCCATAAACAAAATTTTTGTTGAGTTATCATTTCACCCTCCTTGGTTAAGTTAAAGTTGTTTATAAAAATTAATTTACACATTTCATTTATCGCGTGACCTTTTAAATTCTTCAATTGTTTCTTGCACTCCGGTTTTTATATATTTTCTCTCGCTTGGTGCCTGAAAGAACTGGAATCCATCACGATTGTACCATTTCACCGGACCGCCCAACCACTTACCTGCAGCTAAGGTAGCATCACTGATTTTTGTTACTATTGCTTCATATTCGGGATCACCAGGGCTATATCCCGAAAAGCTCGCCAGGTCGGCAGTCGCGACGAAAACGATATCAACACCCTCAACAGCAGCTATTTCTTCCACATTTTCCACTCCTAGCATGGTTTCAATTTGTACAATTATCAAGATATTTTCGTTAGCAGTCTGTCTGTAGTCTTCTCCCAACATCAGTCCGGCTCGTCCACCTATACTACGGCGCCCTTGTGGCGGATATTTGGCAAACTTTACCGCATCCCTTGCTTGCTCAGGCGTATCACACATGGGGATGACGATACCCATAGCTGCAATATCCAGCGCCTTCTGAATAGCTCCCTCTTGAACCTCCGGAACACGGATGATTGGAATAGCCGGCATTCCTTGACAATACCATATAAGATTAGCCACTGTCTCAAACGAATATGGGCTGTGTTGCATTTCAATCCAAAGGTAATCGAAACCTGCTCCTGCCATGGCGTGGCATATCATCGGATCAGTAGTGGTTAATGTTCCACCAATCACTTTTTTACCTGCCATTAATTTTGCCTTTACAGGATTAAGTTTCTCTGGATCTGTTGGAACGGGATTCTGGGCATTTGCAAAAGAGCTCAGTAAAAAGTAAAAAATAAAGAGCAATATTGTAGTGATTCCTTGATGGATTCTTCTGTTCATTATAACCTCCTCTGGAATTTTACAAATTATATAATTTTCTCTTCTTTAATTGTTGTTTATAAAATGCAGTATAAGCATTGTATTAATGAAAAAAATATTCTGGATATTCCCAATGTTTTCTTCTAATATATTTACCAGTTTTCCAGCATTCATCCACTTCCGCTTTCAATTTTTGCAAATTTGCCTGGCTTAATAATGGATCGTTGGTTTGTTTGCGCCAGTTTAGTAGTTCATCTTGAAGTTCATGTAAAACTGTTTTATATTCAGGTCGTTCTGCCAAATTATGGAATTCAGATGGGTCAGCATGTAAATCATAAAGTTCATATTCCGGAGCAGTGTGTAATATTTTATAAACATCCCTGATATATTCAGGACTCTGCTCTAAAACTTGCTCAATTTCTCCCTGCTCGAAAAATCGATTGTTTGTAAAATCGTAACCCGGGTTCACCTGACCATGCATCAAGTTCAAGATTAGTTTAAATCTATGGTTACGAATAGTACGCTGAGGATAAAAATTATGACCGGAGTGAAGATGATATTCTGTAAATAAATATTTTCGCCAGGTATCATCAATAAGACCTTTGAAGATTGATGATAGTGATTGACCTGGTAGATTTTTTACAAGTTTGGCCTTGCACACTTCCAGAAGCGTCGGCATTAAATCGATTGTTGAAACAAGTTCATGACGAACCTGTCCTGCCTGTATTCCTTTGGGCCAGCTCATGATCAAAGGAATTTTTACACCACCCTCATAGGATGTCCTTTTGCCGCGTAAGATATCAGCGCCATGATCTCCTAGATAGATAACAATTGTATTATCACGGTGTCCAGATTTTTCCAACGCATCCATTAAGATTCCAATACCAGCATCAAGTCTATTCATGCAGTTATAATAATTAGCAGTCTGCTCAAGCAAAAAAGACGTTTTTAGTCCGAAATGTGGCAGTGGTTCAACATCATTCGGTTCAAGTGGTTTTTCTGGCAGTCCGGATTGTTGGCGAATAAATGGTCGATGCGCATCTTTATAATTAACCATAAGCAAAAAAGGGTTATCTGCCTGCTTCATAAATTTGCCTGCTAACTCTGCCTCTTGACGTACATCACGATGTTTGAAACCATTAAGTTTATTATGATAATCCAATGGAAATGTTGACTCAGGATTGACGTGAATCTTTCCGATAATGCCAGTAAGATAACCAGCATCTTTAAGTGATCGAAAGATATTTGGCGTATTGTCTTTATACAGTCTCATATGATGAGTGGCTAATCCAATTTGTCCGTTTTGGTGCGTATATAATCCTGTAAAGATGCTCGCTCGTGAAGGGCTACATCCTGCTTGGGTAACGTAAGCATTTGTAAAACGGATACCTTCTCTTGCCAATTTATCAAGGTTTGGTGTTTGCGCATAAGAATCACCATAACAGCTTAATTGGGGGCCATTATCCTCTGAAGTAATCAACAATACATTTGGCTTTTTCGAATCATCTAAAATTCCTGGCAAATGAAACGAGCCTGGAATATTAGCTGCACAAAACAATGATGTTGTTTTTAAAAACCTACGTCGATCGATTTTTAGCATTGTTTGATCCTGTATTTAGTTTTCTATTTTTTTATCTATAATAGTTAGACTCCAAGTTTTCTCATTTGGCGGGATTAACCAGTATTGAATAAAAACTTGAGGTCTTAAAGGTACTGAACTTATTCTTTTTTTTAAAAAAGCCTAATTAGTAGTGCTGATAATTCAGAATAATAATAAAAAGACCATCTAGTATCGTTTATTATATTTTCCATCCTTATACTCCTGAACCAATTTTTGCAGCCTTGCCACAGTTTCGGCAAATTCAGGTTTGCCGGCCAGGTTTTCATTTGGAAAAGATGATTCCCTGAATGAATACAATTCAGGAAACTCAAATGAATCCTTACTTACATTAAACCAGGCAGTATATCTCCATTCTTCTGTTCTCACTGAATAGCCCATGTGGGTAACTGGTACCCGACCACCGATTGCAGCTTCGTATGGTCTCACAAATTGATTAAATGCTATGTTTTTCCATTTATTTTTTGGATTTTCCAACAACGGTTTTAAACTGGTGCCTGAAAGGATATCAGCAGGTTCAATCCCACTCAAATCAATAATTGTTGGATACAAATCAACTGACTCCACAACCGCGTCGCAGGTTTGACCGGAATTGCCGATTCCCGGTGCAGAGATAATCAGAGGCGATCGAGCAGAAAGATCAAAATTTGTTGACTTGCACCACAAGTCTTGTTCACCCAGGTGATAACCATGATCACCCCACAAAACAATGATCGTATTCTCTCTGAGATTCAATTCATCCAGCGTTTTTAAAACCTTTCCTATCTGTACATCTATAAAACTCACGCAAGCATAATAACCATGCCACAGTTCCTTTTCCTTTTCAGTAGAAAGCGCTCCTTTTTTCTTGATATCTTTATAACCCCGCAATTCCTGCCACTGATGAAAGGCTATATCAGGTGCATTTAGTGGTCGCTCCCTGTTTTCAATATTTCCAAAATCATCTCGATTATACAAATCCCAATATTTTTTGGGAGCATTAAAAGGCAAATGAGGTTTTAAATGCCCGATACCTAAAAAGAAAGGAGTATTGGTTTCCTTGAATTTTTTAAGGTATTCAATGGCTTTATCTGCAATTTTTCCGTCAAAATAAGCAGTATCATCAACCTCCGTGCATTCGGAGGATGCTGCTTTTCCTTTTGCCTTCACATTTTCAGAAAGAACATAATTCTGATGTCCTTTTAAGAAATGTTCCTCATTCCATGACACAGAGTCATTATATCCGGATTTGTAATGGAATATTTTTCCCAGATTAATGGCAGCATATCCATTGTTTTTAAATAATTGGGGCATGGTCACAACTTCGGGTCGGGTGTCACGGAAATGTGTTATGTGATTTGTTACCCGGACTTCATCCGGTCGTAAACCGGTCAACATGCTGGTCCTTGAAGGAGCACACGAAGCAGCTTGTACATAATGCCTCGTAAAAACCACTCCCTGATTAGCAAGCAAATCGATATGCGGGGTAATAGCCACGGGATCTCTAAAACACCCTAATGTTGGTCGTAGATCATCAACAGCAATAAATATTACATTAAGTTTTGTTGATTTTTTATTTTGGACATCATTACATTTTTTAAATATTGAATTTACAGGAATCATTGATGCTAATAATCCAGTTGTGGCAGTCTGGAGAAATTCTCTTCTTTTCATGACTAACCTCCTGTTGCTTATTTTTTTTCACCTATCTATACATTTATGAATAGCTTTTGCTAACATTGTTAATTAATAATTGAGCAGATGCACATGGTTGAAAAATGATAATTAACAATTCCAATAAGGATTAGATCTATTTTATAATTCTATTTTTCTGAAAGAGATATATATTATTCATATTGATTTCTCAATTTAATTTATCCTCAAAATCGAACTCTTCTTTTTGACTTTTTTTAGTATTTAATTTCCCAAAACGATAAGTAACGCCAATAAATATGATCTGAGAATTACGCTTGTTATTAGTTTTTTCGTACAAAATTGGTGTATCAATTTCCCTTGCTCTTTTTAGTGAATTGAACACATCAGACACTGTCAAAATGCGATACTTTCTGATTGAAAAGATCCTGCCGTAGCCCTAAGTTTAGCAGGAATAAAGGTAATCGCCTCCCTTGTGGTGTCAACTTTACAGAACGGTAATGAGCATTAATTTGAACCAGGTTTGAATTCATCATGTGAAAATTGGTTGCTAATTTCGCGTTCCATGTAACTGTGGACTTTTTCTCCGAATAGCCGAGATTGGAAGCATCAATAACCTGGTAAAATACGTCAGCACTAAAATTCAATGACATAAACTTTTTTACATCAGCACTAACAATAAATTCCATTCCACTGGATTGATCGTTGGTCATATTAGTAAAAGTTGTCAGCATTGTTGAATCATTTACATACCGATATATTTCAGTAAAAGCATCATATTTATAACGGTAATAAAAACTGGGTAAAACAGAAATATGTTTTTCTTTATAGTGATATCCAAATTCAACAGAGTGTATTTGCTCTGGTTTAATTTTTGGATTGCCAGCTTCCATATTCCGCGGATCAGAATATTCGGCAAATGGATTGTGTTCATCGCTGTCTGCACGGCGTACACGGCGGCTGTAATTCAGTTGAAATTGTTGATTGTTATTTAATTCATACGCCAGATGAAGCGTGGGATAAATTTTGAAGTAATTATTTGGGATAGTCGAATCTGCTGAAACAAGGTTTGATTTGATCACTGCCTGTTCGGCGCGCAATCCGGCTAAAAAACTAAAATCTTCAATGCTGTGCGCAAACGTTGCATAAAGTGCATGAATGTCCTGGTGAAACTTAAACCGGTTTGTTTTGTTAAAATCTGTTATCCAACTGTTCTGTTGAACATCATAATCTTCACCAAAATAACGAATATCATCGCGCATGAATTCACCGACATAACCTGCCTCAATTTCGGTATCTTCGTCGATGGGATTTACATACTCTGTATAAAATTCTGCAAGCTGTCCTCCTTTTCTAATAAGGAAATGACGCTGTGCATCAAAAACAGTAGGTACGGTATAAGATTCGTCATAGTGCAAATCTTCCTGCTCATCGTAGCCAGCATAATTGAGTTCTAATGACAAAACATGATCTTCTTTTTCAGACTTATGCTCAAAATTTGAGCTGATTTCGAATTCCTTTTCAAACTCATCGTTTGTCCGATCCGTGGAAAAATCAGTATTGATGTGTTGTTCGGCATCACGGAATGTGGTGTTGGAATTTTGTTTGTGGTACGAATCCGCATAAAAATAATTTGCGAGTAAACCGACCTTGTTTTTCTCATTGATTAAAAAATCCAGACCCAAATTTCCAATATGAGTCATTGGCTTTACATACGATGAACTATTGTTATCGTAATAATTGATGACCTGACTCAATGAATCTTTATTTATCCTTTCGCTGGTTGAAATTCGTTGACTATTATGACGGCGAATTCCATAGCTGCCGAACAAGTTAATTTTTCCCGGATTATAATTTAGCATAGCGTTGGTATTATAGCGGGACATATTACCGACATTTGCAAGGAGAGTCCCATTTATTCCCTGCCGGGATTCTTTTTTTAACACTATATTGATGATACCACCAACACCATCCGGCTTATATTTTGCCGATGGATTAGTTATCACTTCAATCCGCTTGACACTGTTGGCGGGCATCTGCTGGAGTACAACCGAACTGTTTTTTCTCATCAGCAATGATGGTTTACCGTTAATAAAAATTGTCACATTCGATGAGCCTCTTAAACTAATAGTTCCATCAACTTCAACTGAGACTGAAGGAATGTTTTGCAACAAATCACTGACCGAGCCGGTTTGGCTGGCGACGTCTTTCTCAATATTGTAAACCTTCCGGTCTATTGTGTTGTTGAAGGTACTTTTGTCAGCTACTACTTCAACTTCTCCAAATGCAACAGGTCTCACTTTTATTGCAATTGAACCAAAGTCCCTATTTTTCATCAGGATAAATGATTTTGTTTTGAGAGTCTCAAATCCAATGTAGCTAATTTGCAAATAATAGCTGCCGTTCGATAAATTCGAAAATTTAAAAATTCCATTTTCGTTGGTGATAGTACCTTCTACCATTGTACTATCTTTAGTTTCGTACAATACAACGTTTGCATACTCCATTGGTGTTTTGCTGGATTTTTCAACAACTTTACCGGTGAGAGTACTATTGGCAGTTTGTATTGACGAAAATGCAAGAATAGGTAAAAACACTCCTGTCAAAAATAATCTTATTTTCAAATATTTTATCATTCAGTTTTATCATTATAATTGGTTGACAAGGTATCAGTATTTTGTTGTCAATTCAATCTTTTGCTCAATATTCATTTTTTATCTCCTGTTTTACACATTCAAATTTACATAAATGTGTCCAAAAGGGTCTGACGTATTTACAAGTGAAGTACCGTAACCTCCTACTGCTTACATAGTTAATTTTCGCTATCCCATGTTAGGTCCTTTCGTTCATAATAGCGGATTCGTCCATCTTGTTCTCCTACCATTAGATCCGGGCCATCGGATTGACCGTAATCCCATACTTCCGGTGAACAGGCATGCTGACCCAGGTAGATGACATTTCCTTTGAACTTGATCATTTGAGGAAAAGCGAAAACAGGCTTACTATTTGTTCCAACATTCTTTAGAAAAAGAACTGTAGCTCCTTTACGACCTTTCGATTGAGGGAGACCATTGATGGGATTCGGTACTGAGCTATGTCTGGTTGTTCCTACCAGGATATCAGTTTTGCCATCAATATCCCAATCTTCCAGTACAATCTTTAATCGGCCAGTCCCTCCAGCTGACAGGTAACTACCGCTGATTTTGGAACCATCTTCTAGAAAAAGCTTGCCTCCATCTTCAACATTATACGCATCGATTTGCCAATAAATATGAAACTCATTATCATCATCCAATATCACATATGCCATTTTCTCATCCAGTTTCTTTACTCCGGGTTGAACACGCCATGTACCGTGCAAATCCAAGCCCTCACAATAAATCGGGACCGGAAAATCGAATTCAGGTCTTCCAGGCTCACCAATATTAAGATATACCTCATGGAGACTTACAGCACTATGCATCAGAATGTCAAATAAGCCATCCCCGTTCCAGTCGGCAAGCGTTGGACAACTGTATCCCCATCTGGATTCCGCTGGTCCCTGAACTGAGCCAACATAACCCGGTTGGATGTTAATAGGCCGTCCTCCAGCTTTTACCTGCTGCGCATTAGCAAAAGATGGATTTTCATTTGTGCCATGGTTCAGAATCAACATAACGCGGCCTTCCGAATTACCTGATACAATATCCAACTGACCATTATCATCCCAGTCCACCACATTGATCACCGGCAGCGTACCCGTGTACAATTTGGCATTTTGTTGGAGTACCGGCAACGGTTCTCCATATATGGGTGCTCCATTATTGTGGAAGGTGCCTGTAAAGGGATAGTAAACCAATTCGGCCTCCCCGCCGACAATCAGGTCCGAGAATAAACTTGTTTCCTGATTTGAATAAGAAATTGGAAATGGCCCTACAGCTTTGTGCCTAAACACAATTCCGGACTCATTACATACATATACACTTTTACCTGGATTTTCACTGGATGTCATGGGATAGTATAGAAAATTCCCATACCTCGATCCTGTTATCAGGCGTTGTTGGCCACCTGGTTCATATTCAACAAAAGTCAGGTTCTGATAGCTATGAAGCACTTCCTTCTTTGTGATAGAATATTGGTGAAACCGTACCGGAGAACCGACATCCAATGAAATAGCATCGGAAATATACAGATATTCATACGGCCAATTGCCTAAAAAAATTCCGGCACCATTATACATAATATAATCAGGAGCCCTCCAAAATCCTTCAGGACGGTGTTTCACGCCATCGTTCATGCTCAAGAGAATTTGCAATGTGCTATTGTCACGTTGCCATACTGTCAGATTTGTAGGAATTTCAGGTGCCTCCGGAAGACCAGTTATGGTTATCTTCCCGGCAGAAGTAAATTTAAATTGTAATTTCTCCTTGTCAAATAATGTTCGATAGATCTCAAAGCCACTTAGCCACCATCCATGAATTGTTCCATCGTCCGTTTGAAAAATTGATCCGGTCAGATTAGGACTTGTATCAGAAACTCCCCTTAAAGCCTTCAAAGAGGGATTAATTAGTGATAAAGTAACTTTCCGTGGAGGCGCAAAAACAGGAATTCCCTCATTATTTCGTCCTGTCCACTCAAATAAATATAATCCCGGTCCGGGATCCAAGCTGTGTTTATTTGCCATGACAAACAAATCAGGCTCCTCATGATCAAATACATATGCCCGGCCAACAGGACTGGATTGAAGCCCAGGAGCCAATGGGCCGGACTGACTACCATCTCCAACAGAGATCCTTTCCCCACTTTTCATAGGAGCACTTTCAGATTTCTCAATCGAGGAAGCGCACCTAAAACCAAATGTAATCGATAAGAAAATCAGAAAATAAAATGGTATTGAATATTTTAGAAATTTAATTGAGGCTATTTTTTTTGATCTTTTATTACAGACTCGGATTGACGAATGCGATTTTTCCGATTGCATAGATCTAAGTTTTATACGGATAAAAAACACGATAAAATCTGAAAATTTTAACATCATTGTATATTTTCCTGATTCCGTTATCTAGTTATGTGTGATTTTGGGATGTAAAACAAATTCTCCAAAGTTCTTAATTACTTATTTATAAGTTCATCAAGAGGAATACTCTCAAAAGTCATATCTGCCTGGCTACCTTCATAAATAATCCCAATGGTCTGTTCATCTATGGATGTCAAGCAGGAGTAGCCCCTGTTATAACCTTCATCTAAAAGCAGCCAGTATTTTTCCGGCCAGGTCATGCCATCATCAAAGCTTACTTTTATAGTGGTCTTTCTCCTGGGATTTTTCGGGATATTAGGATTTGAAAACAACAGGATGGATTTTTTTTCTCCTCCTTGGGTATATACATGTTTGTGTAAAGATGCCATGCATACCGGTTCGTTCAACGTATTGCGAGAGGTTGGATGTTCTGACCAGGTATCACCCAGATCTTTTGATACAGCTACCGCACGACCATTTTGCTCTCCCTTTTTTGTCCTGTAGCGCATATTGAGCATTAGTGAACCATCGCTTAATTGAGCAACCGCACACTCATTTGTATTATGGTATGCCGCATTGCTGGTTTTCCAGGTAAGGCCTCCGTCTGAACTATAGGTAATGTTCGAAAATGCTAGGCCTTCAGCATCTCTTCCCTGCGTTGGGAAAACAATTGTATGATCCTCCAGGGTAATACCCTGGCCCGGTGCAGGTGCCCATAACCACCACTCTTGTTTCTTGCACATTCTGGTCAGATTGAGGGGTTCACTCCAGGTCTGACCGTCGTCAGTACTTTTTGAAATCAAAAACTGTGAAGTCTGCTTAACTTCAAAACCAGGTTGGGATCCTTTTCTCCTCCACTGATGTTCCCATTTTTTACTCTCCTCTGTCAATCCTTCGATCCACCGACCTGCTTTATCAAGAACACCATGCATCCATAAACCAGCAACAAAAATGTTGTCAGAGTTTTTATCGACAAGGATACAGGCATCGCTCACTCCATTGAATTTCTGTGGTAGCTTACCCCATTCTCCCATATCAAGTACAATTCTCATGGGCTTCCAGGTATTACCTCCATCAGTGCTGCGGCTGAGACCGATATCAATATCCCCCTGAAGGTCACGGCTGCCCCCGCGACGCACATCATAAATTGCTAGCAAGCTTCCCTCATTGGTGGTTGCGAGACCTGGTACCCTGTAGGTATGCACCTGATCGTCCGTGTGTTGCCTGACAGCAACTCCAATACGCTGGGTTACTGATGGGCTTACTACCTCAGGTTTTACAGAGGTATTCCCGGTAAAGGTTATTTTTATACAACCTGCATCTACTTTGTGATGAAGGTTTGCATTATCTGCTAATTCATAACTAAGCAGGAAAAAGTTATTTCCTTGTTCCAGCACCTGGTCTCCTTCAAAGGTTATGGAAGCAGAAGGCATTGCATCTACGCCGAATTCCACAGGTTTAACTTCATCGTTATAGAGCGGATCAACTATGTTTCCGGCACGTTCAATATCTTTCTCATATCTTAAAAACAGGGAATCTTTCCCTAAATAAAAAAGCCTTACTGTCCTAATATCCGCTAAATCATCTGTGCCTTCTGTGCTTACTGTAATGGATGTGACCCTGTGTGACCAATTACCCTCAGATACAACCATTTTTATTTGTAACACCGGATTGTTTTTTTTGAATTTCAATATAGGCACTTGCATTTGATTCAATGACACTTTGACAAAATCATCAGTTCTACTGCAGGATAGAATAACAATTCCCATAAAAACATACCAAATAATGTTATTAATTGTTTTTTTTTCAACCATGATCTTGTTTTCCATTTTTATTGAATATTTTAAATTATCAATTATACATTAAACTAGAAAATCAAATTCATTTAATTTTATAGAGTTCGTTGAGCGGTATTCGTGTCACTGCTATGTCTTCCTTGTTGATGGAATGTATGAACCACAGATTATCTCCTACAACCACTGAATGTGGATATGCAAATCCTCTGGACCTGGCAAAGCCCTTATATCGTTGCGGAGGAGCTACGAATCGGATCACAGCTACCCGGTCAAAGTTCAGGCCATCCCTGGCTAAGGAGATGGCAAGCAATTGTCGTCCACCATGTTTCGTTGAGAGGGGCAGGACGTTGTTAATAACATATACCTGTCCATCAGG